>MDSW01201461.1_pt1 | contig 43240 bp, 43 predicted proteins | sample 811171 | NCBI WGS metagenome assembly MDSW01 (sample SAMN05326641, study PRJNA326480) | marine metagenome | isolation source: seawater | place: Atlantic Ocean: North West | collected 2012
CCTACACCGGCACCGACTCCAGCTCCTACTCCAGCTCCTACACCGGCACCGACTCCAGCGCCTACACCGGCACCGACTCCTGCAACAAGCACAAGTACCAGCACAAGTACTAGTACATCAACTACTGAGAGCACAAGTACTAGTCCTGCTACAAGTACAAGTACAAGCACAACACCTGCAACAAGTACAAGCACAAGTACTTCCACAAGTACAAGCACAAGCACAAGTACAAGTACAAGTACAAGCACAAGCACAAGTACAGGAACTGGTACGTAAATTTTTACATTATTAAAAAAGCGGGTTATCCCGCTTTTTTTTTGTTAATTCAAAAATCCTTTCCATTGATTTTTAAGTTCATAATTACTGCTATTATAAATTAATCCTCTTAAGTCCTTCTCATGAATAAGTTTAGCTCCACCATCTCTAGTAAGTGGTGAAAGCTTGAAAGTAGAATAATTACCACTATGTTGATTTGAAAATAAATCTAGAGGCATTTGAAAATAGAATCCCTTATCAAAACTACCTTCTCCAAAAAGCTCAGCAGAAACATTTGTCCTAGTGAAATAAATGCCAGCTTTGAATCCAGATTCCAGCCTTCTGCTCAAATCTAAAGTATAACCGTCATCTTTTGCTAAGTACCTTCCAAAACTCAAACTAGCCTCTACTCCTGCAGCAAATAAGTATGCAAAATTAATATGGCCTGTAGTTGTCTTGTATTCATCAAAATCAAACCTTTGATCAAATGACCTTTTTTTTACATTGAAAATTTCTGCCCCTAAATAAAAATTCTGTTTAAAGGGTTTGTAAAGTGCCTCAACACCTATTCCACCATACATATTTTCTAAAATACCACCTGTAATTTTTGTATAAACGTTTTTTCTAGGTGACCAAATGTAATCAAGTTGCATTCTAGTAATATGAACATCATCTTCTTTAAGGTATTGAAGTAAGTCAGTTCTTACGTGTTCCATATTTGATTGTGGTCCAGAAATTGTGTCTGAAATATTAGAATAAACTGGAAAATTTATTTCAGAAGAAAGAATTAAGCTTCTAGAAAATTTAATTTCGGATACAAAATTAAAATCAAGTCCCCCAAAGTAAAACTTTTCTGGGTTACCAATATGAGAAACAATTGCAGGACTTAGATTTGAAAAAATAATTGGAAAAGATAGTGAGGGTTGAAACTCATTTTCAAGATAACCAAGAGGATCTCCAGAATCAAACTCAGTATTTCGTTTAACGATCTCTATTGGAACATCAGAATCAAGATTATTCACAAAGTATGAAATCTCATTGAGTTCTATACCAGCATTTAAATGACTAACATTAATTTGATTTATTTCAATATCATTTAAATCCAGAACAGTTTTAGCTATTTCAGCTGCATATGATGAAGATCTAAGTGCATTCCTATATTGAGAGGTTGAAATAGATATGTTAAGTTTTTTATTATTCTCTATCTCAGCAGTTTGAAGTAAAAGATTATTTTTATTTAAATTAAATAAAAGATCTCTATAGAAATCGTTTTTAGAATTGGTTTCAGTATTTTTGACTGTATTTGGCCTAAAAGGCTGTTTTTTTTGAATATCCCTACCAAGAGGAAGGGTAAAGCTTAAATTTAAGTTAAGGGTATTTCCTTTAATAAATGAAGAATCAATCGTTACAAACTCATTAAGAGGAAAGCTAATGCCAAAATTTATATTGCTGTCCTTCTTCCTTCTATCTATTAAAATATCAGGTCTGTTATTCGCAGAAAAATCAAAATAATCATATGGATCGTATTCCAGTTTAATTTTTAATCCTTTAATCTTTGAAAATTGATATTCAACTCCTCCAAATAGAGTTGCATCACCTCTAAACCATTGATTATATGTTGGTTGACCTGTTTGAAAGTTAACTGAGTTATCAGGTCTAGTTAAAAATTTATCTGATACAAATGAAAATGGATTTTTATAATTTTTTTGTCCAACAAATTTTCCCCATCCAACCCCAATCGAAGCCTTTAGTGAGTTATAGTCAAAAGTTGAAACCATGTATTCTCTTGAAAAAAAACCTGTTCCAGCGAAATCATCGAGACCAACTGCAAAGTTAGGTAAATATTTTATTTTTGGTCGATATATAAACTTTACATTAAAACCTTTGTCCAAGTAATGTCCCCTTACCAAATTGCCTTCCCAAATTAAATCAGATGGCCTGTAATAAAAATATCCCGCTTCAAGCCAGTCAAATGGGGAGACCGTCAATGTTCCAAATTTCCAAATATCGTTTCTGTTTAATATAAGAGAAACAGATCCCTCTGGTCTGGAATCTGCTGTAGGAGTTTGTATTAAACCAATCTGACCAAAAGAGTTAAAAGAGGCACTATAAACTTCTGTATTATTATATTTTACAAAGTCATATGGAGCTGAACTTAATGAGACACTTAAAAATATTAAAAAAAAAATCTCATTATAAGCTAGTTAGAATTACTCAAAACTGATAAAGAAGTTATGCTCAATGCTAGACTGCTTATAATTGGCGCCCAAATAGCTGCTGTCTCAAGAGAAGTAGCAAGATTAGATGACATTGGAACATATATTATCGAACCTGGATAGATCAATTCTTTATTGCCATCAAATATCATGAAAGGATTTTTATAATTAGATGCCAGATTTGTTGTTTCACCATTAGGATGAACAATAAATATATTCTTTAAGTCAGCAGAATCTAATGCTCCACCAGCATTTTTAATATAAAAATTGATATCCATATTTGGTGAATATCTAATTGCACCAGGGTTACTTATTTCACCCTGTACAAAAACTTGTTGTGTAATATTTGGAATCAATATTTCATCTCCATCTTCCAAGATAGTGTCCAAGTCAGGCTGTAAACTCAGAACATCCATATCGAATTCAGCTATGACTCTTCCAGATACCGGTGATTCTCTTAATTTTTCTAACATTAGTCCAAAGTTTTCATCAATTGCAACACCTTGAGAAGTAGATCTTATTATTAAATTATTAAGAAATTTATCATATAGCCTTTCTTTGGAAGCTTTATTAATATCTAAACTTTTTTTATTATTTAAAAAGCCACCAAAAGGATACGCAGTAGATTCATAACCACCAGCGTCTTCGATTAATTTGCTCAATTTTGTACCCATAGGAAGAATATATGTTCCTGGATTTTTAACAGCTCCATTAATTTTAACTGAATTAAATTTGAACTCTCTTATGAATAAACCATCACCATTATTAACATCCAGTGATGCTATCTCTTCAAAATCTACATCAATAACTTTACTTGAACCCCTACTGACCCTCTTTAAAACAACATTATTAGTATCTGCATTCAAACTTAATCCATTAGCAAAGCTTATGAGATCTTGAAAAGACTCTTCATTCAAAAGCTCGTATTTTCCGGTTCTTAAAACTCCAGATTCAATTGATACAATCTTACCTTTTCTTTGAACAACTATGCTATCACCTGATCGAAGACTTCTTTTAAAGTTTGATTTTCCGTACATAAGAACTTGATAAATATCTAGTTGATCAATCTTCTCTCCATCACGAATTAATTGAATATTTCTATAACTTCCATATTCATTAATTCCGCCTGCCATGCTCAATGCATGCAACATATTTGAGTTACCATTCAATGTGTATATTCCAGGATTATATGCATTACCTGAAATAATCACATTGATATCTCTTATATTTATTAGAGAAATATATGCATCGGTACCAATGAATGTTTGTTTAATTTTCGCTTTAATCAAATCGCTAGCTTGACTTAATGTAAGCCCTGCGAGGTTAATTTTTCCAAGATCTGGAAGATTTATAGACCCGTCTCTACCTATTTCATATGATTCAATGCTATCTTTCTGTCCAATTAGATTGATCTCGATAACATCACCAAAATCTAAAACATAGTCTCCTCCCAAATTTGGATCATTTATAGGCATAAATGAGGTTTGTATAGTATCAAAAAACTTACTACCAAATATTTCGTCGCCATCTTCTTGTTCTAACTCACCTTCATCTTTATCAATCATTGTTGAAGCTCTTCTATATACAGGCTTCTTCATATCGTTCTCGGCTTCCATTTTATCAAGTACGTCTTTCCTAACTCCCTCAGGAAGACTTTCCAAGTACTCATCATCCATCTCTTGAGCTACAAGGGTCATAGATATGAATGCGGCAATGAAGAAATACTTTTTATTCAATTTAATATCCTTTTTATCTTATTAGATGATTTAAAGTTAATTTTCAATCTAGGTTGTATTATATAGGATTCTTTAGTTTTTGGGTTTCTACCTAACCTTTTTGGAGATTTATGAACATAAAAAGTTCCAAAACTATGAATCTTTACATTTTTATTGTAAACATTGTTTTTAATAATTTTTATTAGGCAATTTGTTATTTTTTGGCTTTCTGAAAGAGAGATATCTGTTTCAGTAGAGATTTTCATTGATAAATTTTTTTTTGTTGTCATGTTTTTAAGCCTGGAATACTTACAGATTCAATTAGTAAAGCATTATTAATGATTTTATCCATTTCTATATCAACCTCATTATCTGTGATTGTCTTATCTTTAGACTGAAAAATGAATCTAAAGCCAATTTTAAGAACTTTATTTTTTGCATCATCATAGAAATCAAAAACAAATACTTCTTTTAGAATACTGAAGTTTGTTGAAAGAATTTGATCGTGCAACTGATTTAATTTGGAGTGATCTTTTATGGAAAATGAAAGATCTCTTATGGATGACGGATACTCAGACACTGGATCATATATAAGACCATTGATGTCACTTAGATAAGAGGATTCATATGTAATAATATCATCAGTAAATTTATCTAGTTCAATCTCACAGAAAAAAACTTTATCTTTTGATTTGATTCCAATATGTTCTTTATTTAATTCTGCTATATTTATTGAATCTTGATCCGTATACTTGCCTAATATTTTTTTGAGATATTTTGCATCAATCTTTTTGTTAAAAGATTTATAGTTCTTGCCAAGCCTGCCTGACCCAATGACTCCTAGAATCTTTTTACTCTTTACATCTTGTGCTATGTCATATATATCCGTGATTTCAAATAATTTTACTGAGTCTTTTTGCCTTCTCTCATTAAATATATAGTTAGATAACAATGATTCTTTTAGGTTTGATCTCATATATTTCTTGTTTGAATCTAGAGCATTATCAATTCTAATATTGCTTTTTTGTTTTACGAATGGAAAATTTATAACCTCGTTAAATCCTTGATCCATTAAAAATTGTTTTATTTTATGTTCTTTGTTGTCTTTTTTATTACTATCTAAAATATTTGGAATATTAAAATCAATTGGATCTATATTGTCATAACCTATGATTCTAGCAATTTCCTCACAAATATCATTTATGGAGTTAATATCAGACCTATATGAAGGAACATTAATGATTTGATCATCAATTACAAAACCAAGATTTTCTAATTTTTCAATGATTTTAATGTCTTCGATTTGAATACCTATAATATTTTTTATTTTAGTAAAATCTAAATCAATTTTTTTACTCTCAATATTTCCTAATTGTTCTGAGAAATATTTAATATCATTTATGAGTGTATGTTCCGATACAATTTGTATAAATCTTCTCAAGACATATTCTTGATTAAAGGGGTCGACTCCTCTTTCAAATTTATATGCTGCATCAGATTGAATATCATATAAAACTGTCTTCCCAATAATTATCTCAGGATCAAAATATGCACATTCTATAATTACTTCTTTAGTAGTTTCAGAGCAAGAAGTGCTTTCACCTCCAACAATACCAGCCAAATTAATAATGTTCTTTCCTATTTTGAATACAGCATTGTTTCCTTTTAAAGTGATTTTCTTATCAAGCAAAGTTTCAAACTCAATATTGTTTTTTTCAATCTCAAGAGATAATTCACCTTTAATTTTAGATGCATCATAGCAATGTGTAGGCTGTCCAGTCTCAAATGATAAGTAGTTAGAAATATCAGTAAAAAAATTTATTTTTTTATTGTCACAATTATTAAAATAAACATTAAGTTCCCCATGATAATTTTTTGGAAGTTTATCGATATTAATCTTTAAAAAAGATATTTTTGGGCAGCTTTCTATAATTTTATTGGTGAATTTTAAATCATATGCAGCTAATTCTTTTTCATAAATATTAGGTTTAGATTTTGATTTGTAAAAAAATGCAATATCCCTTAATAATCCATCTAAAGAAAGACAGTCTCCTCTATTGGGAGTAAATTCCATCTCAAAAACATTATTTTTAATTTCATGCTCGTGACCAAGTTGAAAAAGAATATCTGATAGTTGGTCTATGCTAGGATTTAAGTCTAGTCTTTCCTGAATCAACTTATATGGAATTTTCATTTGAATTGATTTAAAAAGTCTAAATTAGATTTATAAAACTCTCTGATATCATTGATATCGTGGTTGAGCATAGCAATTCTTTCAACCCCCAAGCCAAATGCTAAACCACTAAATTCATTTGGATTTATCTTACAGTTTTCAAGAACAATTGGATTTACAATTCCACAACCAAGAATTTCTAGCCATTTTCCATCTTTTGATAATATGTCTACCTCTGCTGACGGTTCTGTAAACGGAAAATATGATGGTCTAAACCTTAATTTGACATTTTCTCCAAAAATATTATTTATTATTTTAAATATTAAATATTTTAAATTGGAGAAATTTACATTTCGATCTACATATATACCTTCAATTTGATGAAACATTGGTAAATGCGTAGCATCGTCATCTTTTCTATAAACTTTACCAGATGAAATAAAAGCTAATGGTGGTTTTTTTTGTAACATCCCTCTAATTTGGACTGGAGAAGTATGAGTCCTTAATAGAAATTTTTTATTGTTAACATAAAAAGTATCATGCATTTGTCTTGCTGGATGAGTCTCCTTAATATTTAGCATATCAAAATTAAATTTTTCTGACTCAATTTCTGGACCATCAAGAATCTCAAATCCTAACGAACTTAAAAACTCAAGTATGTTATTCTTTGTATGATTTATTGGATGAATAGATCCAATATCTTGAATAATATTCGGGGGACTAATGTCATTTTTAGACGACATTTTATTTTTTTAACCTATAGCTGTTTCAACAACCTTTTTAAAAGTTGAGCTGTCATTTACAGCTATTTCTGAAAGTATTTTTCTATCTAACGTAATTTTCTTATTTTTTAATCCAAACATAAATCTAGAATAAGAAACTCCATAACTTTTTGTTCCTGCATTTATCCTTGCAATCCATAATGATCTAAAATTTCTTTTCTTATTTTTCCTATCTCTAAATGCATATTGAAGTGCTTTAATATTAGATTGCTTGGCAGTTTTATAGAGCCTACTTCTGGCACCGTAATGTCCCTTTGTAGAGTTAATAATCTTCTTATGCTTTGCCTTTGCTGTCTTTGATTTTGTTACTCTTGGCATAATTTCACCTATTTTATTAATTTAGATGCCATTCTTAAAACTGTCCCAGTAACTTTATTAAGGCCTCTATTATGCCTTTTTCTTTTTGTTGACTGTTTTGTTAATATGTGATTTCTATTAGCACTTCTACTTTTAATTGAAGTACCAGTTTTTTTGAACCTCTTTGCAGCACCTGAATGTGTTTTTAATTTATAACCCATCTTTTTAACCTTTTCTTTTTAGAGGCGATAATATCATCAATAACTGTCTTCCTTCTAGGGATGGTTCTTGATCAACTTGAGCAACATCTTGCAACTCCTCTTTAATCTTATTTAGTAACTCTAACCCAATATTACTGTTAAGTATCTCTCTTCCTCTGAATCGGACGCTTATTTTAGTCTTATCTCCACTAAGAATAAAGCTTTTAATCTTATTTAATTTTATATTGTAGTCACCTACGTCAGTAGAAGGTCTAAATTTAATTTCTTTTGTTGTTGTTCTTTTTACTTTTGTTTTGGATGCAGAAAGGCTTTTTTTCTTATCAAATAAATGTTTGCCATAATCTAATATCTTGCATACAACTGGTTCACTATTTGACGGTGATACTTGAACCAAATCTAATGATACTTTTTCTGAGCTTTTGATAGCATCATCTATTGAGACAATTCCAATTTTTTTACCGTTATGATCAATGAGCATGACTTCGTCTGCTCTAATTTGGTTATTTATTGGAGCATGATTTTTTTTGGAACTATTGATGATAATAACCTACGCGTTAACAAATGATTGGTTTTTTAACAAAACTGAAGTTTTAAATAGACGTTAGTGTTCATTTTTTATGAATTTTATACTAATTATAGACTTTGGCAAATACTTTTAAGGTTATGGTTGAAGTATATATTTATCCCAATGATTTTCTAATTTTTCAAATACTTCTCTTTTATTTAGTCTATTTTTATTACCCTCCCAAAATTCAAAATAGTATGGTTCAAATGAAAAGCCACCCCAATATTGAGGACACAATGAAAGATCTTGATTTTCATATGCATCTTGATAATTAATCTTTACTTGATCGTAGGAATCAATTTTTTTCGATTGCATTGAGCTTATAGCTAAAGCATTTTTTTCTTTTGATCTTGATTCAAAATATTTTTTATTTTCATAAATTGATAACTTTTTAATCTTTGCTTTCATTCTTATTTGCACATTAGTCTCAGCCCAAAAAATAACGGCAGATATTTGATTATGGGTTTCGAATTGGATAGCTTTCGGCGAAGTGTAGTTAGAAAAGAATATAAACTCTTTATTATTTACAGTTTTAAGATTAACAAACCTCGAGTCAACAATTTTATTTTCTAGTGAATATGATGAGATGCATATAGCTTCAATTATGTTTTGATTTTTAGCTACCGCTTTATCATACTCATCTTTGAATTTGAGATAAGGCTCAGAATTATCTATGTCTTGAAAGCTAATCATTATAAAAATTTAATTATAAATTTTAGGCAAAACTAGTATTTTTTCCATACCACTCTATTAACATAATCAGTATAGCTATGAATAATTCTTACAACTTTTTCTGAGACATTAGGCATGCTGTAATCATATACTTCTTTAATTGTTCCATTGGATTGATTATTTAAAATTTCTATGGCCTGAAGAACCCTTTCTGAATCCAATCCAACCATCATTGCTACAGCCTCTTCCATGCCTTCAGGTCTCTCATGTGCTTCTCTAATATTTAATGCAGGAAAATTTAAAATTGCAGCTTCTTCATTAATTGTTCCACTATCAGACAATGCTGCTTTTGATAATAGTTGAAGCTTATTATAGTCTGTGAAACTTAAAGGTTTGATTAGCCTAACATTTTTATGGAAATTAACTTTGAATTTATCTATCTTTTTCTGGGTTCGAGGATGAGTAGACACAATTACTGGCAACTCATATTTTTTTGATAATACGTTAAGAACATTCACTAAATTTTTAAAATTATTTTCTAAATCAATGTTTTCTTCTCTATGAGCACTTACAATGAAATACTTTTTCTTCTTTAAGTTCAACTCTTTTAAAATATTTGATTTGTCAATTAAATCTTTATAGTATTTTATTACTTCAAACATTGGACTGCCAGTTTTAATGATCATGTCTGGCGAGATGCCTTCTCTTATTAGATAATCTCTTGCAATTGAGCTATAGGGAAGATTAATATCAGCTGTATGATCAACAATTCGCCTATTAATTTCTTCAGGCACCCTCATATCAAAACAACGGTTTCCAGCTTCCATATGAAATGTAGGTATTTTCATTCGTTTTGCTGCAATTATAGACATACAACTATTGGTATCTCCTAGAACTAAAACTGCGTCAGGTTTTTCTTTAATAAGTATGTCTTCAACGCCTCCTATTACATTTCCAATAGTTTTTGCAGGACTAGGGTCAGCAGCATCTAAAAAATAATTTGGTTGCCTAATATTTAAATCTTCAAAAAAAATTTTGTTCAATTCATAGTCATAATTTTGACCTGTATGGACAAGAACATGCTCACAATGGATGTCCAGCATAGGTATAACTCTTGAAAGCCTTATTATTTCTGGTCTTGTACCAACTACAGTTAAAACTTTTAATTTTTTCATTTTAGATATCTTTTGTTATTGTATCAGGATTTTCTTTATCAAAAATTTCATTTGCCCAAAGCATCATTATTACATCTTCGTCTCCAATATTTGTAATATCATGTACCCACCCAGGAATTGTATCTACAATTTCAATTTTATCTTCAGAAATTTCAATCGTATGTTTTTCGTTTGATATCAAATGCCTAAATCTTAACTTAGCCCTTCCTCTTAGTATTATAAATTTTTCAGTTTTTGAATGATGATAATGATTACCCCTTGAAATACCAGGTTTAATAGTTAAAAAAGAGAATTGACCACTATCGTAAGTTTTTAGTATTTCAACAAAATGACCTCTTTCATCACCATGGTTTGGTATCTGATATGTAAAATTTTCCACAGGCAGATAGCTTATATAAGTTGAATAAAGTGCTCTTGTAACTCCTGTACCGACTTTCTCTGATAGCAAGCTTTTGCGAGATTCTTTAAAGCTAAAAATTTTATTTGCTAAATCGCCCAAAGTTATAGAATGAATCATGCTTAATTCACCATAATTTAATCCAGATTTATTTTTTTTAAGATTATCGATTATGTCATTGGCCAGATCATCTATATAAACTAGTTGAAGTTCTTTTTGGTTATTTTGAATATCTATTCCAATATTCCTAGCAATGTTATGACAAAAAGTTGCTACAACAGAGTTGTAGTTTGGCTTACACCATTTACCAAAAACTCCTGGTAATCTATAAATAGTTACATTATTGCTGGTGGATTTTGATAAATCTTTTAAGTGTTTTTCTGCATCAAGTTTGCTTTTTCCATATAAATTATGGTCTTTTGCTTGAGTAGAGGACGAAAATATTATTGGTATGTTTCTTTTCTCTTTTTTTATCAGATCACATATTTTTTTTGTTAGGTCAGAATTAATGTTAAAGTCTTTTTCATTTTCAGGTCTATTCTCTCCTGCGAGGTGAATAATGAAATCTGATTGTTTTATGTCGTCACTTAACTTAATGTCATTATCTCCTCTAACAAATTTTATAACCTCAAAATTTTTTTCTTCACTTAGTCGTACACATAAATTTTTGCCAATAAATCCATCTGCACCAGTTATAAGCACTTTTTTTTGAGTGATATTTTTCATATGTAGCTCCTTTCTGCAAGCTAAGTATTTTTATTTAAACAGATCTAATTTCAGTAATAATTTTTTAGTGCCATCAACATCCAATCTCTCAGTATTGTGAGAATTATATTCCTCTGAAGAGGATAATTGAGATTTCCCCTCATCAATGTATTGTTCGTAATTCAAGTCTCTAATATCTTTTGGCACTCTAAAATACCCTGTTAAATCATCAGCAACACCCATTTCTTCCTTACTTAGTAAAGATTCATATAATTTTTCTCCATGCCTAGTACCAATAATCTTTATTTCTTGGTCTTCTTTTTTCATGAGCTCCTTCATAGCATTAGTAAGAGTTTCAATAGTAGATGCTGGCGATTTTTGAACAAAAATGTCACCAGAATTTCCATTTTCAAATGCATATAATACTAGATCAACAGCATCTTCTAGAGTCATCATGAATCTTGTCATTTCAGGATCAGTTATTGTGATTGGTACATCCCTTTTAATTTGGTCATAAAACAAAGGTATTACAGATCCTCTTGATGCCATAACATTTCCATATCTAGTCACACATATTGTGGTATTTAAGCTCTCTCTTGATTTTGAGACTGCAACTTTTTCCATCATTGCTTTACTAATACCCATTGCATTAATTGGATATACTGCCTTATCAGTACTTAAGCAAATTACTCTCTCAACATTCAAAGAGATTGCTGCTTCAAGGACATTTTCAGTACCTAAAATATTAGTTTTTACTGCTTGGAGCGGATAAAACTCACATGAAGGAACTTGTTTAAGAGCGGCAGCATGAAAAATAAAATCCACACCTCTCATTGCAGATTTCACACTATCAAAATCTCTCACATCTCCTAAATAGAATTTCAACTTAGCGTTATTATATTTTTTTCTCATATCATCCTGTTTCTTTTCATCTCTGCTAAAAATTCTAATTTCTTTAACATCTGAATCTAAAAACCTTTTAGCAACCGCATTTCCAAAAGAACCCGTTCCACCAGAAATCATTAACACCTTATCTTTAAACATACTTTTTGCACTCATATAAGTAAACTCACTTAAATTTTTAAAACCTTTCTATAAGAAAAATTTAATACCCTCCACCTCTAAGTATAATTATAATACCTCTCCAAATTATCCATAAATCTAATTTTAACAGTCCTAAAGAAGATCTCTTCATATATTGATCTATATATTCATACTCATAAACAGAATTTCCCATCTCAGATGTCCCCTTGTTGATATGTCCTAAACCTAAAAGACCGCCCTTTAAAATTGATCGAGTTACATTTCCTTGCTCTTTATCTCTTCTATAATGTATTTCTGAAAGTGGTCTTGGGCCAACAATACTCATATCTCCTTTTAAAACACTCCAAAATTGTGGAATTTCATCCAAATAAAACTTTTTTACTATCTGACCTACGAATGTCCTACTATCTTTATTCCATTCTGCTGAGTAAGCAATCCAGTCATGTTTTTTTGCACCTTCAAGATCTATGAACTTATTCTTTATTAATCTAATCTTATATTTTGGTATTATTTTTCCTGCACTAACAGCATAATAATAAAAAAACATATCTCCTTTATTTTCTGGAATGATTAGTCCCTCTATAACGTATGCAAGTTTCAAGATGACTAATAGAGGTGTTGAGATCAATAACAATATTAAGGAAATAATCTTATCAAAAAAAACTTTTAATAATCTATCAGGTAATGGGTGATCGATCAGAAAGATATGAGCATATTTTTCTTTGATTTCTTCTGTAGGCGGCTTATAAGGAAAAGCCTCCTTTGGTTCTTGATTAATGTTCATCTTTCTTAATAGCGATTGACAATTTTATTTGCAGCTTCTTTAACTGAAAAAACATTATTCAAGAGTTGTTTCGCATTTTTCCCCATTTGTTGCCTTAATTCAGGATTATGGAGTAATTTTAAAGCATTATTTAAAAATGTCTTGTCATCTCCTGTGATACTTATAAGGCCAGAATTCGAGTCACCAATAATTTGTTCAATATCATTGTTCTTATTGATACTTCCAAGAATGGGCATCTCCTGAACCATATAACCTAATAACTTACCTGGAATATTATGTGTAGTATGTTCTTTATTAAGTGTGAATAAGCCAACATCAAACTCGGATAACATCTTTTTAAATTCTTTCTGATTAACAGCAGGTAAATAAGAAATATTGGTTAAATTTTCCTTTTCAATCTCTTTAAGTAACAAATCAACTGCAAAACCTTGTCCAACAATAACAAAGTGAGCCTCTTTTTCACTTTCCATTGATTTGGCCAATCTAATTAAGTTAGGCATATCGTGTTGAGGACCAATATTGCCTCCATAAAAAAAAACTACTTTATTTTCAATACCCAATTTCTTTCGATATTTATTATCATGAGAAGTATAGATCTTATCTTCAGCCCAATTATAAAGTAATTCTAAATCTGCACTTACTTTATATTTATGAATAAACCACTCAAGATTTTTTGGAGATTCAATTCCTATAATATCTGCATGTTTATAAGTAATATGCTCAAAAAATTTGAAATAATAAGCTATTGGAGAATGTTCACTAATAAGACCTTCATCAAAAAACATTTGAGGATAAAAATCTCTTAATATCAGATAAGATTGTACATTCCAGATTTTTTTTAGTTTTTTTATTAATGGTCCCCAGAAAATTGATGGAGAATAATATATGATCAAATCATGAGGATTTTTCTTTAGAAAATTTTTACAATAAATCCATCCTCTTATAGATAGCAATGATTCATTTATTACTCTCTTTATTTTTGAAACATTTTTTATTTCGCCTGACTTAAATCTACAAACATCTACTGACTCAAAAGACGACAATACATATTTTTCTGTTATTTTTGAATCTGGTGTTAATACTGTAACGTTATATTCTCTTGAAATGAATTCAAGAGCTAATTCATGCATCATCTTAGCGGCAACTTTTTTACTTTGTGGCATATAGTCGTCAACAACTAAAAGTATTCTCATTAATGCACTTCCTATGAAATTATAATATTATCTATAAAACTAAATGTTCTATATGAACACTTTTGCCACGAAAATTTTTGAGCATTTAAATAATTCCTGTGAGCTAAATCTTCTCGTAATTTTTCTGAAGTGATTGTTTTTCTTATTGCCGAAGCAATATTTTTTGGATCTTCAGGATCAAAATATAAGCCACCATCTAATAATATATCTGGCATAGGACCCCTGTCTGATGAAACAATTGGGAGGCCAGATGCCATCATTTCTAAAAGGATATTTGGCATATTTTCACAACTAGATGCAAATAAACCCAAATCTGCATTTGCATAACTTTTATGTAATTCGTTGAAAGGAATTTCATTCTGATACGATACCCATTGACCTAATGGGTCGACTTTCTCTATGGTGGAATTTAATCTTCGTAAAGCAGGAGAATAAGATGGTCCTACAAGATCAAGACATATAGGATAACCTTCTTTTCTTAAAATATTAACAGCATTTACAACATGCCATTGATGTTTATATTGATCTATTATTGATACATATAAAATTTTATAAGGGTTCAAATTGTCATAAGAAATAATATTTTTTTGAATTTTAGGAGAACTTCTAAATCTGATATCTAATCCATGAGGAATAATTTTAGTTTTAAATTCTTTTTTTTTAACAATATTTTTTATTTTTTTACGAGCATATTCCGTTAAAAAAATTACCCCATTTGATCTCGAGAATGTGTATGATTGAGTAAATCTAAGCATAAGTAATTTCAATGTCATAAAGCTAAAACCAAATCTTTTTAGCTCATTAATTTCAAATGGTAATAAATTTTGACTCATAGTGACAACAGGGAGATATGTTCCAGCATAACTACCACCAGGTACAAACAAAATTGAGCATCCCTCTTTTTTGACCTCAGCAGAGAGTTTAAAAATTTGCCAAATTGTTCTGATCACTAAGTTTTTCTCGGCTTGTAAAGGATTTATTTTTTTTATCCAAGGCTTATCATCTATTTTTCTTAGGGTTGATGAGGGACCCCATATAACTAATTTATTAAATGAATGTTGGTTTTGATTAGTATTGTTCAGTAGCTCAACAAGATGGGTGACTCCTCCACCTCTTCTAATATTAATAGCATCAATACCTATAATATTTGACTCTTTTCTATTCATAACAAAACTAAATTAGTTATCTTTTGAGAGACTGAATTGTTTTTGATAAGCCTTCTCGAATTTTAATCATATTTTTAATCCTTATATCTAGCAGATCCTGCATTTGAGCTGTTGTCCCTGGAGATCCAATTGGATCACCATCAAGCAAATCTTTATAAATTTTTTTTGCAGTAGAATTTGTTAACTCAAATAAAATATTTGCAATAGAGTTTATTGAAGTAGAGTCTCCAGTTAGAACATTGATTCTTTCACAAATTTTTGAATTTTTTGATAATTTAATTGCATTCAATATTGAAGTTACAGCATCTTCAACATAAATAAAATCTCTGGTTTGCTCTCCACCATAAATTGTAATGTTGTTACCAGTTATTAATTTATCACAAAAAATTGATATAACTCCGGAATAAGAACTGTGTGGATCTTGCCTAGGACCATATACATTAAAAAATCTCAAACCAATGTTTGATAATCCATATAGTGAATAGCAAAGATTAGCATATTGCTCCATAAAAAATTTATCTGCTGCATAAGGACTTAGGAGCTCATATTCTTTTATGGAATCATCACAATTTTTTAAATTTCCATATACTGCCGCAGAAGATGCAAAAATCAAAGGAATATTATTTTTACATGAATAATCAATAATTTTTATGCTAGAAGTAAGATTTGATGTTGAACTTGTTTTAAAGTCTTGGATAGATAATGGGACTGACGTTTGAGCTGCTAGATGAACAACACAATCAATGTCCTTTAAAGATTCAAGGTCAAAATTTTCAATATTACTTTCAAAAAATTCCAACTCATTAATGCAGCTACCTAAATTTTTTAAGTTGCCTGTGCTTAAATTATCAATTACTGACAATGAATGTTCTAATTCTAATAATTTTTCACATAAATGTGAGCCAATAAAACCAGCACCACCAGTTACTAATATTTTCATATAATTTAGTTTATTTCGCTAAAAAATTTTTTAGAAGAAATAACATTAAAAATAATATTGCTTTAATTCTAAGCATTATATAGCCATGCTTAACTGTGTACAATAAATCTTCTTTAGCGTTTTTATGATCTAACTTATGCATGTTAAATTTAGCTCTCATATATGCAAGGTTAGCTTTTAATTTAATTTTTTCATCATAATTGAGATCACTATAGAACTCCTTTACAGCAATTTTTGTGGGAAAGTACATATTTTTATTAGAAATTCCATCAGCATGAATATAATAAAACCCTAGTTTCTTTGGAATATATTTAAAATTCTCAGTTACTTTAGAAATCTTCAACCATGTATTGTAATCTTCAGCTGCAACCATTTCCTTGCTTTCATTAATACCTCCAACCTTATTGATTATTGATTTTCGAACAACTACTGATGAGTTACAAATTATATTACCCTTAGCTAATAAACTTTTTAAGATTGGTTTTTTAAGCTTAGATGAATTAAATCTTTTAGAAAGGATGATATCCTCATTTTGATTTACACTAATTAAATCATGGTAAACGAGATCTACTTTATCACTCTTAATGATATCAACTGAACTTTGTAATTTATCTCCTGTCCACCAATCGTCTGAATCTAAAAAAGCGATCCAATTGCCATTGGCATGTTGAATGCCTAAATTTCTTGACTTCGCAATTATTCCAGAATTCTCAATGCATAAATGTCTTAAGTTAAGGTGATTATATTTTTTAATTACTTCGTCAGTTTCATCAGTTGAATTATTGTCAACAATAATTATTTCCCAATTAGGATAAGTTTGCATTAATATTGATTTTATTGATCTATCTAGATAATTTGCGTGGTTAAAAGTGGGTATTACTATAGAGATTAATGGATCTTTACTATTCATGTCGTTTTAAACAGTTTTAACTGATTTTTTCTGAAATTCAAGAACTTGATACGAAACAATGATTAAAAACCAAAATATTGGCATATGTATTGGATCGACAACTAGTGCTGAAAGCATAAAAAATACAAAAATGATTAAACTTGGGCAAAGGATCCACAATATTAAAAGCTGAACTATGGTGCCTATGACACCTGTTTCAAAAATTGAAAGTGACAATCCTGAATTAAAAGCTTTATCAAAACCAGTATCATATAAGATACCGTGTCCAAATAATATTTGAGTTAAGCTCGCTTGATCCATCAAGATAAAAAATATTAAAAATCTTTCAATTCTGTCATCTGATGAGGAATATGATAATAAATCTGTGGACAGCATAAGTATCAAAATCAAGACAATTGATAAAAAAATAATTACTAAGCTGAAAAAAGATTTAATCTTTTTAAATGCGTATAAAACGAACAGCACAACATAAAATGTAATTGAAAATGAGAGTATTCCGCCTAAAACGTTTAAATAAACAAATTTATTTTTTCGATCTTTTAAAAGTGGGGCCACAATTATGATATTTGCGGCATAAAATATTGCTAAATGAGCTGCCTCCACAAAGTAAAAGAAGCTTCTATAAACTGTTAAATCTCCTATTACACGTTTGAAATGAACACCAAAAGGAGTAACAAGCTGAGAGTATGTTTCTGATTTAAAACCAAATAAATCATACTCTCCGACAACGATAAGAAAAATCAAACTTAGAAATGAAAATATAACTACTATATAAAAAAAAGTTTCATAGAAACTTATTAAGGCTAGTTTTCTTGCTTTACTTGCAGACAAATACCTAAATAAACTCCAGCCAAAAAATATTATTAAACAATAATTCCCAGCAGATAATATGCTTTCAATATCACTAGATATGGTTATTCCTATCAAGAGTATAAAAAGAACCAGTAATCCAAATATATATAAATCCTGTCTTGAAAAACGCCTCCAGCTAAAAAATAAAAAAAGACTTATGATTGAGAAGTATCCAATTCTAATAAATGGATTGACTGATTGAGTAAAAAAAAATGGTGTATATGTAATAATTGGTAGAAAAAGAGCAGCAGCTTGGAAATAATAAGTTTTTATTTTAATGTTTAGCAAATGCATTTAATATTCTTAAATTTTAAATGTATTTTAACTTAAGTTGTTCAAAAATTTTCACTACAAAATTTAAGAAGACTATCAATCTCATAAACAATTTTTTCGTCTTTTTCTATACCCATTTCGTTTAACCTCAAAGTTTTAAAATCTAATTTTATTCTTTTACAATTTTTAGAATTTGGAATAACAATTTCTGGTCTATAGCCCAAAACAATATTGCATCTTTCTTTGACTAAATTTGCCATGTCTAAGACAGTAGAGGCTTTTCCTGATCCAACATTAATTATAGGAGCCTTCAAGCTATCAAAATCTTCGTTAATTAAATCTAATATAATTTTTGAAAATGTGCTAATGCTTATGAAATCTCTCATATCAGCCCCTGATGATCTTAAAAAAAGCTTTCTCTCACAGACAGCTTGTTTGCAAATTTCATTAATAAGCAGCATCCAACAATTTGTACTTTTTACAACTGGTGCTCCAAAACAATTTGATACTCTTAAAACTATGCCAGAAATCTCTCTAGAAATATTTAAATTTCTTACTATTTTTTCACCTTCGAGATGAGATAAAGCATATGGATGAGTATTTAATGTTGGAGTATCTTCGCAGATTACACCCTGTAGAGGGTTTGAATATACATGAGCTGAGGATATATATAAAAATTTCTTTACATTATTACTTATAGAAGAGTTGACAAGTTTTTCTGTTACAGATCTTCTGAAATCTAAAGCATGTTTAGGATTTCTCATAGAATCATCGGCATTCATCCCTGCACAATGAATAACAACATCAATATTGTTGCAAATTTTTAAAATTGCATTTTTATTATCCCAATCGGTTTCTAATTCTTGTATATTATTAAGAGTTTTATATTTATTTGCTCTCCTTGATCCAACTTTGATTTCATGGCCATTATTTGATAAATATAAAGCCAGTCGTGCGCCAATATAACCATGTCCTCCGGTAATTAAAATTCGCATTTTAATTATTTAATCCAAGGAGCTCCTTTCTCAAACAACGCTTCTAAAAGATCATGGTCACGTTTTGTATCCATGCAATGCCAAAATCCATCATGACTATATGCCATTAACTCACCTTCTTTTGAAGCTTTCTCAAGTGGTTCTCTTTCTAACAGAGTTTCATCATTGTCAATAAAATCAAAAAAAGAGGGTTCAAAAATAAAAAAACCTCCATTAATCCATCCTTGATGAAGCTGAGGTTTCTCCTCAAATTTTAGGACTTTTGAATCTTGAATATCTAGTTCTCCAAAACGTGCGGATGGACGGACTGCAGAAATTGTTACCATTTTTCCATGATCTTTGTGAAAATTTTCCAAGGCATTTATATCTATGTCAGAAACACCATCTCCATAAGTTAACATACATGTTTCATCACCAATATACTCACGCATTCTTTTTACTCTTCCACCGGTCATTGAATTTTTACCTGTTTCTATAAGTGTTACCCTCCAATCTAAAGATTTAGCTTCATGCGACTTTGTATTTCCAGAAGCAAGATCTACGGTAAAATTAGAATTTAATGCATGGTAATTTAAAAAAAAATCTTTGATCACCTCAGACTTATATCCAAGAGCAACATAAAAATCTTTATGGCCATAATATGCATACGATTGCATAATGTGCCAAATTATAGGTTTACCACCAATGGGTACCATTGGTTTAGGAATCAAGTCAGTATATTCTGATAACCTTGTTCCAAATCCTCCTGCAAGTATTATAACTTTCATTTATTTACCCCCAATTGTAATTTATCTCAGATATTTCCTTCCGCTCTACCTCATCTGGATCATGAGGTATGCTTGCTATATTTAAAACTAAGCTATTTTTTTCAGAAATTCCTTTAAATCCAAACCAAATACCGGGCGGTACTGTTATTCTTTCATATTTTTTTTGTCCAATATCCTTAATAATAAAATCATCACTGCCCTCACTATTTTCATGCTTGAATACAAATCTAACTTCTCCAATAGGTACGACTAAATTCATTGTCATTTTTAAATGTTTCTTCCATGCTTTGATTGAATTTGAAGAAATCCAGGTAAAATAAGCTTCGCCAAAATTATTGAAGCCATTATCGGTATTTTTTATTGCATGCATTACATCTCCATTATTATTTTTAATAATACTTAATGGAGAAGATATGATCTTTAAGTTTCTCACTGTGCCCAAGCTAATCCACTTTTTTTTGCCATTAAAATATAATCAGATATCTGATTGTTAGTAATTTCTTCAATTTTATCCTCGCTATTATAAAAAGCTTTATACCACTCTGAAGTCATGTTAACTGTATCTTCAAAATTCATAACGGCATGCCAATCTAAAAAATGTAATGCTTTATCACAATTAAGTTTCAGCAACCCTGATTCATATGGACCATCCTCTTTTTCAGAGACGTCTTCCCAACGTACTTTATTCCAATTAATTGACATTTGTTCTACTAAATCTAGTACACTGCGATTAACATCTGCCTTTGGTCCAAAATTAAAAGGCTCACCATGAAGCTCCTGTTTTTGTGACAAATTAATCGCTAGAGAAATATATCCACTCAGTGGCTCAAGTACATGTTGCCATGGTCTAGTAGCATTAGGATTTCTCAAACTAACGGTCTTATCTTCAGACCATGCTTTAACACAATCTGGAATAATCCTATCTTTGGACCAATCACCCCCACCAATGACATTACCTGCCCTTGCAGAGGCAATTCTTACATTAGCTGTTTTAGATTGAAAGTATGATTTTATATGAGATTTTATTGCAAGCTCTGCAGCACCCTTTGAAGCACTATATGGATCAGGGCCGCCAAGTAAATCTGTCTCTCTATATCCCCATTCCCACTCTACATTGTCATAACATTTGTCACTTGTAATAATTATTGCAACACAATCATTTTCCAAATCTTTAAGAGCCTCTAAAACATTTAACGTTCCCAGAACATTAGTCTCCCAAGTCTCAACAGGATTTGTATAAGACTTTCTTACCAATGATTGCGCAGCGAGATGGAATACAAAATCTGGTTTTGCTTTGATTATTTCTTTGCTTAATGTCGTTCTGTCGCGTATATCAATTCTTAAATCATTAATATTTTTTGCAATATTTGCAGCATGAAAATGCGAAGGATTAGTTATTGGATCTAAAGATACTCCAATGACATTTGCCTCAAGTTTTTTGAGCCATGCTGTTAACCATGAACCCTTAAAGCCTGTATGTCCAGTGATTAAAACATTCTTATTTTTAAAGCTTTTTTGAATTAAACTTGATTTCGCCATAATTTATAAAATTTCTAAATATATAAAACTTTAGGATCTATTATATATGCGGTTGCATCATAACTCTCAGTAATTATTTGATAACCAAAAGAATTTAGATATTTACATATTTTTGAAAATTTTTTATTTGTCATTAAGTTATTTCTAAGGCCGTGTTCAAATCTAATTATATTTGGTTTAAGAATTTCAAAATCAATTGACATGATTATTTCATAATCGTAGCCCTCAGTGTCAATTATGAGTAAGTCCAAAGATCTGATATTTTTTGATTTGATAAAATCTGAAAATTTTACACATTTTACATTAATCTCTTCCATTAAATTTTCATCATTAACTAAAGAAGTTTTTTTCCAATGATTTTTATCAAAAGATGCTATACCCTTTGCAAAATTTGGAACTTTGTTTCCCAATGATGGAGAGACTCTATGCAAGATCATTTCTGATTCTGTGTTATGAATAGCGACATTACATGGAACAATATTTTTACAATCTTTATAATTTTCTTTAAGTTTTTCAAAAATATCGGGCAATGGTTCTAGAACATAGCCGTTTACATGATCTTTATTTTCAAAATTAAATTTATAGATTGGATCATTCATTACGCCATCATTTGCACCTATTTGAATGAAAGACATCTTTTTGTGTGTTTTTAAATGCCTATATAAAAAGCTTTCGAAATCAAAAATAGAATAAGGCCCAATCTTATTGAACTTATACCCTTTATCCCTTAACTTTTTTTTAAGATAATTCTTAATATTACTTAATATTGACATCTTTAGTTCATCTATATGATTAAATTTATATATTTTTGAGTCATTTTTTTTGCAATAAAATTACTTTTAAATGCTTTTCGACCGTTATTAGACATTTTTTTTGACATTTTTGCATCATTTAATATTGATTTCATTGCATTGGCAAACTCAAGATAATTATCTTTAGAGCATACAAAACCTGCTTTTGTTTTGCCCATCACCTCAGGCATACCTCCTACATCCGTAGTAACAACTGGAATTCCAAATGCCATAGCTTCAATTATTGTAAGACCAAAGGACTCATATTCTTGAGAAGGAACAACTAACATGCTCGCATTTAAATAAAGGTTTTTAATATCTTGAACATGCTCACCTAAAAAGACATTTCTTTCCAAATTTAAATCTTTGACTTTATTTGATACTCTATTCACATCATCAATTGAACCATAACCATGTATTCTTAATTGAATATTTTTGTGCTCTTTAACAACTTCTTTAAAGGCATTCAATAAAAAAATGTGCCCTTTTCTTTTTTCATAAGTGGCTAACATTAAACAATAATTTTCAGGATTTTTTACTTCATCAATATCTTGAACATTTGTATAATTTGGATCTTCAATACCGTTGTAAATAAAAGCTAATTTTTTTGATTGTTTAAATGGTTTTCTAGATCTAATAGAATTCATGCAATTTTCAGAAACGCTGACAATTTTATAAGAATATTTTTCAACAAAAAAATCAATAATGTTTTCAAAAGGTTTACGGATTGTTGGTGATGCTTTAACTGAATTATGAAAATTCATTATTGCTGGCTTTGATTTGAATGAAAAACTCCAAGCTATAACAGCACATCTACATAATAAACTTGCAGGATAACCTCCATTTACAACAATTAATCTGTCATAGTCATTTCTCACAAAAAATAACATAAGCGAAAAAACATACCATGGGAAAATAATCGGATACTCAACGAGTCTGAAAATAAACTTTAAAAAACCTCTCAAATATGATTCAAGTGAATTATTTAATGATTGGTTTGTATATATTCTTGATGTAAATAGCCTACTATAAGTTTCAAGAATAATATTTTTACGTGTTTTATTTATTATATTTTTTAAGCCTGGATGGGTCTTGTTACATATTAAATGTATTGAGTCACTTTCTCTATTCCATGAATTGAAAATATTAATTAAGAATGTATCTAATCCACCTTTATGATAAATTTCTGTAAAGAAACATATTTTCATTAAATTTTTTCCAAAAGATATTTGCTTAGATCATTAACAGGCTTATTGCTTCTTTTAGCATAATTATTACAAAATAATTTTCTTGCATTTTGTACTTCATGACTTTCCCACCAAGATTCAATATCTTCCCATATATCATTTATTTGTTCTGCAGCTGATTCAGGAGAAAAATGAATAATTTTTGCCTTATGTAAACTCTCGTAATATATTTTTGCTGACTCACGAATACAATCCAGCTGATTTTCCCAAAATGCAATGACAGGAATATTTTTTGAAAGTATCTCTAACATTCCAGTTGAATCATATGAAAAAACTACTATTCTGCTTTTTTTTATTAGCTCCTCTATTGGAGAATTTCCATTGTCAACATAAACACTTTTATCATGGTCAAGCCACAATTTCTTCTCATTTGGATTTCTCAAAATATATGAGGAATGAAGTCTCAAAGTAACTGATTCTTTTGGTTTGATTGAGAGATTATTGTAAAAGATCTTTTGTTGATTAAAATATATTTCGTGTTCTGCGTTCCTATCCCAGGTATCTGCTCTATGGTATAACATGTCTTGAATAAATAATAATCGTCCATGTGAATCATATTCTTTTTCTTTTAGATTAATCTTTTTTGTAATAAACATTGGTTTATGTTGGATGAGACCATCTTCCCAGCCCCAAGTTAAAAAAGAATCAGCAGTTACCTCTTCAACAGAAGGGTTCATGTAACTGTATGTACCATAATTAGCTCCGTGTTGCCCGACAATATATTTAGATCCATTTATAACTTTCATAGCTGTCCATGCTTTAAATAACTCGTCAGTATCAAAAGAGTTGCATGTAAAAATAAATCGAGGATTTTTTGGCCATTTTAGCTTCATCACATTTTGATTGAGCTCTTGATAGCCCTCTATGAAACATATTGGCATTAATTGAAAGAGCATATCATATATGAATTCATCACTATTATCAGAAAATGCTATGTTAATATTTTTCCTAAGGATATTTCTGTGTTTAGAGTTGTAAGTTTTAGATAACTCAAAGGATTCAGTTCTCCAGATTTGAGGTAACTGACCAAGTCTTAATTGAAGACCAAGCTCATTTTTTAAACCCATGAAACTTTCTATGATAAATCCATCACTTTTCTTGGAAAAAATTGTTAGCAGCTTAGAGATTATTATTTTTATATATGACAACATTTTCTTATAAGATGTCTTAGGATACTTGAGTCCTTTAAAAGCAAAAGAGCTTTTATCATCCCTTGGTATAAAGTTAATTGGTATGTTTATATCAAGATATTTGAAAAGTTTTTTATATAAAACATTATTCCATTGATCGTCATTAAAAGCCCAAAGTGCTGAAATTGTATTATCTGTTGCTAATTCATAGTTATCATCTGTAAAAAGAGAAACCATTGATACATTATATTTTTTGAGACATTGCTCTAATGTATTCTTTCGATTTAACATCACATTAATATATCTTCTCAGCCAATGACCTAAAAGTATTTGCCAGTATCTTTTTTCGAAATTTGTAGAATGATATTCATTTAAAACTAATGTTAGCTGTTCTAATAATTTTTCTTCAATTTCTTTTGCTTTTATAAAGTCTCTATCCTTATCTTTTTTGGATAGCCCGTATGGTTCAGCAACAATCGCGTCAAGAGAAGACAGAATTTTTTTCTTATCATTTTGAAAGCACCAATTTCCGAGAAATAATATTGGTGTATCAGATTTCCATGCTCGCTTGTTAGAAGATAGTACTAAATGTCTTGATCGCACAGATATAAACTCAATTACTCAATCAAATTCCATGCAAGTGCAGTACCCTTTGATACATCTTCTGAAACCCTTTTTCCCAAAACAACATCTAAATATTTAGTTGGTAATCCTAAACCAGGTCTTATCGCTCTGACATTTTCCTTATTGAAAATCTCACCCTTTTTTAAGTCTTTCACAATATATAGTGTTCTTCGAAAAGCAAGTGATTTTTTTTCAGCTTCTGTAACCCCATAATGAACATCACCTAAAGCTTGCCATGCTCTCTCAGTTTCAATCACTAGATCTGACATTTCTTTAGGTTCCATTGAGAATGTACTATCTACACCACCTTCAGATCGATCCAAAGTAAAATGCTTTTCAATTACGGTAGCACCAAGTGAAACACTCGAAACCGAAACACCGATTCCCATAGTATGATCAGACAAGCCTACCTCGCACTTAAATAAATTTCGCATATGTGGAATAGTTAATATATTTGTATTTTCTGGGGTTGCAGGATAAGTGCTTGTGCATTTTAGAAGAATTATTTCATCACAACCAGCATCTCGAGCCGCACTGACTGTATCATCTAATTCAGCAATACTTGCCATGCCTGTGGAAATTATGATGGGTTTACCGGTTGAGGCTACTTTTCTTATAAGTGGTATGTCAGTATTTTCAAAAGAGGCAATTTTGTATAAAGGAACATCCAGTTCTTCTAAAAAATCTACTGAAGTACTATCGAAAGGAGTACTAAAAGCAATTATTCCTAATTCATCAGCTTTTTCAAAAATAGCTTTATGCCATTCCCATGGTGTATATGCTTCCTTATAAAGATCATAGAGTGAGTTACCTTTCCATAAACTTTTTGTATCGCTTATATGAAACTCTCTTTCATTAATATCTAAAGTCATAGTGTCTGGTGTATATGTTTGAATCTTTAAAGCATGTGCACCAGTTTTTGCGGCTGCTTCAACAATTTCAAGAGCTCTGTCAAGAGATTGATTATGATTTCCTGACATTTCTGCAATTATAAATGGGGCAGAGTTTTTGCCAATTATATGATTTTTAACTTTTATCACATGTTCTCCGTAAGTTAAGTTACTTTTTTAATCTGTAAATAATATTGTAAACCTTGATAATAAAATAAGCATATTTATGTATGATTAATTATTAAACTATTTTTATAAGTTTTCTTGATCTTCAATGTTGAGAACAAATCTTTTAATGCTATCGTCATTTTCATCTTTTTCAACAAATCCTAGTCTAATAAAAGATTTTATTGATGAAATATTTCGTGATTTGACAATTGCTAAAAGTGGAATTTTGTTAATTTTCTTAAACTCTTTTATACCAAGACTTAGTAAAACGTTTGCAAGACCCCTTCCCCTTACCAAATAGTCAATTGAATAGTTGATAATTGCATATTTGTCCTCTACTTCAAAACGGATCTGACCCACAGGCAAATCGTTGCTTTCAAGTATATACAAGAAGGAATACTTGGACTTTAATTTTTCTTTGTACCAATCTATGTGGCTTTCTAGTCTGATATTATCTGAATTAAGAGAATTCTTCCGAACTTCAGGTTCATTTGTCCATCTAAAAAAAGTGAGCATATCTTTCATAGAAGCTTCACGAATTTTATAAGACTCTTTTTTGGCAGGTAATAAATACTCTGCAAGTCTTTTGGCACCTAAGCCATCTACAAACGATTGAATTTTTAATGAATGCTCTCGTAAATATTTTCTGTCGGAAATTATTTTTAGCAATGCAGACCTAATGTCTTCATCCTTAACATCATGTGCTTTTCCAAGATAATCAATAAGTTTAAGTTTTTGAAGATCAATACATATTTCCTCTTGGTTTTCAGCTATTGAAATTACAATACTTGGCAAACCAACACACATTCTTTCAAGAGTTGTTACTCCCCCAGCTCCAATTGCGATATCTGAATTTACCATCAGTTTTGCCAAATTTGGCAAATACTCATAAAAATTTATATTTGGATTTTCTCTTTTTATTTCCCTTATGTTAGAAATAATCGAAGCATTTTTACCAAGAACAATATGTGTTTTGATTTTGTTAAAGTCCTTTTTTTCAAGAATTTTTATAAATCTATAGATGAGATCTTGTCTTATATTACTGCTCAAAAAAATGAATAAATTTATATACTCTTTTTCACTATATTTTTTGATTTTTCTATTTTGATAAAAAGCCTCATTTAAAAGTGCAAATTCTGGACCCACTAATAATTCAGTTTTTTCCTGAATAAGGTTTAAATATCTTTTTTTAGAATCAATTCTATAGTTATGATCTAATAAAAAATCACATTCATGTTTTCTGTTGGCTAGATCATCGATTACAAGTATTTTTTTTGCTTTATCTTTTAAAGTTTTTTCCCATTCATGATCTATGCCATAATGATCAATAATCAAAAGGTCGCATTCTAGATTTCCCATCGCATCGATACTCTCTATCGCATCATCTTTTTGAGAAACACCTAACCAAGAAGAGTAATCTTCATCGGATTCATCATAAATATCTTTTTTTTGAGGGTAATAAGATTAAATCCCTCTTTTTTGACTAATTGATTTAAGTTACCTACATGTGCTCTAGATAAAAAACTTATAGATATATTTTTTTTAATTAATTCTTTTGCAAGGTTTATGCATCTAACCAAATGTCCAGAACCAATTTTTATCGAAGAGTCAACTCGAAAAACTATGTTCATAATTTATACTTTCTATGAAATTATTTTTCAATAAAGTTTCTCCTCACTGGTATTCCTGCCTTCTCCATTGCATTCTTTGCACCGAGAGGAGTTTGCTCTGTAAAATGGAACATGCTGGCTGCAGCAACAGCTGAAGCATTATATTTTTTTACAGCATCCACTAAATGTTGATAATTGCCTGCACCACCAGATGCAATGACTGGAATGTTAACTCTGCTTGAGACCTCTCCAATCAAATCAAAATCGTAGCCTTCAAGAGTTCCATCTTTTTCAATAGACGTAATTAAAATTTCTCCAGCGCCTCTTTTTTCCATCTCAATTGCCCAATCTAAAGCATTTTTACCTGTAGGATTTTTTCCTGCTTGACTAAAGCATTCCCAAATTCCATTGTCTTTATTTTTAGCAACGTCAATACTTGCAACAATACATTGAGTTCCAAAAAGTTTCGCTATTTCACTCACAAGTTCAGGATTGACATAAGCGTGAGTGTTAACACATACCTTATCAGCGCCAACTCTAAGTAATTTTTTAACTTGCTCTATATTTCTGATTCCGCCCCCAACCGTTAAAGGAACAAAGCAATCTTGACCAAAGTCATAAATTGATTCAAAGTCTAGATCCTCTTCGGATAGATGGGCTACTATATCAACCAAGATCAATTCATCTACTTCCCTTTGATTGTAAACTTTAATTGCAGGCAATACAGACCCGACACGCCTCCAGCTATTAAAGCCGACTCCTTTTACTAATCCAAAATCCTTCCATAATAAAGTAGGTATAACTCTATTCTTTAACATATTGGATTTTCGATAAAATTCTTTAATAGTCTAAATCCAGCTTTTGAACTTTTTTCAGGATGAAACTGAGTTCCCCAAATGTGATCTTTTCTTACTGCTGCAACAACTGATATTCCGTAATCAGTGACAGCAATAATATGCTCATTAGAATCTGGAACAAAAACATAGCTATGTACAAAATAAAAATCAGTCCCATCAGGAATGTTATCAAAAAGTGATTCATTTTTTGAATAGCATTTTATTTCATTCCAACCAACATGAGGAACACTTAAGTTACATCCTAACTCTCTTAAACTTTTTACGCATCCTGGTATTAAAGATAACCCCTCTGTTCCATTTGGATTTAATCCTTCAGATCCTTCCATGCCTATAGATGCAAGTAATTGCATCCCAAGACAAATGCCTAAAATAGGTTTTTCTTGAGTAATGACCTGATTATTAATTGATTCTTTCCAGCCATTTTTTTCCAAAATATTTGCACAATCTGCAAAATTTCCAACACCTGGAAGAATAAAAGAATCTGCTGAGCTCATATCATTAGGATTCTTTATAAGCATTGGTGTGACCCTCAATTCTTCAAGTGAACGCATCACTGAGCCTAAATTGCCGACACCATAATCAATAACTGCTACTTTCACTCGTTATCGTAATTAATTTTTGAAAGATTGCCGTCTATATCTTTTATTAGTTCACCAGAGGAATCTCTTTTGAAGATTTTTTTATTTGTGAATTTATCACATAGGCGAATGAATTCATCCACAGTTATATTTAGAGGTTTTAAAATATCATTCAAAGATTTACCTAAATATTCCCATGGAAATTTTCCATCAAGTCTCATTACAGTATCAAGGCCATCTTGGCGAGTAATTCTTCCCCGTCTAATTTGCATACATACTAAATCGGTTGTTCTTCCAAAACCAAATTTTAAAAACTTAAAATAATCATGTATTCCTGTTTGATGATTATCAAGATTTTCATAACTTACCATAGAACCTTCTACAACTTTACTGTAATTGATAAAACCATTTGCTTGGGCGATTAATGCATTTGATAGACCGTCCCAAGGTATGTAATGACCGAGAAACAGACCTGTTACTCCAACTTTTTCTAATTCTTCATCTGTTGGATATGTGTAGCATATTAAATCTTTTTTTTCGATTCCCTCCATGCCAATTAAATCAGCAACACGCATTCCAAGAAGACCACCAAATTCCTCAAGCCATCTTCGATTTAGAATGCTATCATCTGCAGCTGCAGCTGGTCCACCATATTCATTTTGAGAATTTTCTCCCCAAACAATAAGAGGTACTTTATATTGAACTGCTGCTCGAACTGGTATCGTAAATATTCCTACATGCTCTGGCCATGAAATATCTCCAACTTGCTTAAGACCTATTGAATTGAGTTTTGCTCTTATATTTGGATTTGGAGACATCTCAACATAGTCAACACCTAAATTTTTAATGTTTTCAATATTTTTTCTTCCAATATCAGAAAGATCACAAGTAGTTGAAGTTACACACAAAGGATTAAGACCTAATTGAAGCATTTTTACAACTTGATATGTACTGTCCTTGCCTCCACTTACAGGAACAATACAATCCCAATTAGTACCATCTTTATTTTTGTATTTAGACAAAATTTCTTGGAGCTCATCATATCTTTTTGTCCAATCTACCTCTGCTCTGTTTTCATAACTTCTGCAAGCATTACATATACCTTCATTGTCTAAGAATAAATCTGGTTTGGTGTCTGGCATCAAACACCTTTTGCAATAAGTTAAACTTTGATGAGAGATTTTCATATTTTAGATTTTTTTTTCTAGTAAAAACCAAGTAATATCGTCTTGAGGAAAGCTTGGATCATTTCTGTATGCAAAGCCATAATCAATTAAAGTCATAGATGGGTATTTTTCTAATATCTCACCAGCAAAGTCTCTTTTAAATAATCTGTTTTCATGGCCTCTATACGGGATGGTAACTGGTGATGGGTTATAGTATTCTGCAACGAGCAAATACCTGCCACAAGACGTAACTAATTTTTCATATACTTTATCGAGTTCATCAGGATTAATGTGAATTAAAACACCTTTAATTAAAACTAAATCCCATGTTTGATTAGGGCTAAAATCAAAAATAGAACCTACTGTGACGTTCTGTTCAGGGATAATAGATTTTAGCTGATTAGCAGCTTCAGTATTAATTTCAATTCCAAATTGATCCTGTTCTGGATATAACAATTTAAGTGCCTTTAAATTCATTCCAATATTGGCCCCGAACTCAATGCACGAATTAGTATTATTTGCGCATTTTAATGATTTTGAAAAAAATTCTAGATTGCTGGCCAAAAGCTTTTCACCTTCATTTCGATCGATGTAATCATCTCCAAAATTACCAGCCCAAAACTCTTCTTGTTCTGTTTTAAACCCCATATAAACACCTCATAAAGGCAAGATTATAATTCTATTTTATTAAGAACGCTATATAAATGCTCTGCTCTCAGCCAATCATCATTTGTATCTATATCGATAGCTCTCCAATTTGGAATAATGTGAGGAATTCCATTATCATGAATATTAAGACTATCTAGCCAAACATTTTTTTTCCCCCAATAAAATTGACCTGCATCAAAATATGACGCATCAAGATCTTGAGTCCTTATCAATTCATTTCGAGGAAAAATTTTTTCAATTTTTCCTTCTTTATTAATTTTAAAAGACCTTAAGATATTTGAGTTATATTCACTAATTGCAAAACAATAGTTAGCTTTATTATCTTTTATTTTTTTAAAAGAATCCTTCAAATCACTAATTTCTAGAAAAGGAACACAGGGATATATACAACATACATAATTAAAATTAAATCCATTTTTGATGCACTCTTTGATTGCATGAGAAATTACTGGCACTGTAGGTGTAATATCATCTGAAATACTTGAAGGTCTTTTAAAAGGGATTTTTGCTCCTAAACTAAGTGCTATCTCTTCAACTTCATTACTGTCTGTACTAACAATTATTTCTTCAAATAATTCTGATCTTTGCGCAACCTCAATCGCATAAGAGATCATGGGTTTTCCACAAAAGTCCTTGATATTTTTTTTTAAAACTCTTTTGCTACCAATTCTAGCTGGAATAATTGCAATACTCATTAAGATAAAACATCTTTAAGCACGCTTATAACCTTATCTTGCTGATCATCTGTCATGCTTGGATACATTGGAATACTTAGTGCTTCTTGAAAATACTTTTCTGATTCAGGACAATATCCAATCTCAAAACCTAAATTTTGAAAATAAGGTTGCCTATATACAGGAATGTAGTGAAGATTTACATGAACAGACTTTTCACATATCGATTTGTATATTTCATTATGAGTTTTATTTAATTTTTTTAAGTCAGCTCTAATTACATACAAATGAAAAGCAGAATAGTTAAAATCATTTTGTAAAGGAATTTTTATATTGAGTGAAGATAATTCATCGTCATAACGAGCTGCAATATGATGACGTTTTGTAACAAATTCATCTATCCTATTCATTTGGCTTATACCGAGAGCCGCGTGAATGTCGGTCATTCTGTAATTAAATCCAAGCCTTAGCTGTTGGTAGTTCCATGTTTCATTTTGAGGAGTTTCAATCATATCCTCCTTAATGCCAGTGATTCCATGACTACGATATAGTGAAAGTTTTTTATAAATATCTCTACTTTTTGTAACGGCCATTCCGCCTTCACCAGAAGTAATTATCTTGACTGGATGAAAACTAAATATTGTTATGTCACTATATTTACATGAACCAATTGGTTGATCTTTATATCTACCACCAATTGCATGAGATGCATCCTCAATAATCTTAAATCCATATTTCTTACTTAATTCAAATATGGAATGCATATCACAAGATTGTCCGCATAAATGAACTGGTATCACAACTTTTGGCAAACAATTATTTTTTTTGGCATTTTCTAATTTTTCCTCTAATTTTGAGGTACACATGTTGTAGGTTGAAGGATCTATGTCAACAAAATCAACCTTGGCTCCACAATATAATGCACAGTTTGCGCTAGCTACAAAAGTTATCGCAGATGTCCACACAACATCATCTTTTTTTATATCAAGAGCAAGACATGCTATGTGTAAAGCACTTGTAGCACTATTGGTAGCAACTGCGTGATTGACTCCTGCATATTTACTTACACTATCCTCAAATTTTGGTACCATCGGACCTTGAGTGAGCATATCAGACTTTAACACTTCAACAACTGCATCAATATCTTCTTGAATAATATCTTGTCTGGCGTAATTTATTGCGGTCATTTTATTTAGTATTAATTTATTAAAGAAATAAGTGGTTTATTATACATTTGATAATTATTTTTTAAAATTTTATCAATACTCATATGAGTATTTATTAATTACATATGAGATTGATTAAAATCTTCTGCGTCTCTAAGCATATGTAAATAATCCTCATCTATGAAATCATGATTGTTCTGATATTCTTTTTTTAAATTAAAATAGCTCTCGTAGCTGGAATAATTAAATTCAGGAGAGCTCATATCCTCTGGAAGTATTACTAAAACATCAATACCTTTCGATGATAATTTTACCTTTGATCTATAATCCGATAAGTCCTCATCTGGCATTGAGAAAGGTTTTCTATCTGCATAAAAATGTCCCATTAAAGGAGGTACACCCAGATAATCGCAACCAATCAGTATTGCTTTTTTATAGCCCATATACTTTGAAATACCAAGCATGATATCAAGCGCAGCTCTATTGTTAGAAAAATTTCCAGCTAAATCATCATTAGGAGTTTGGGTCTCATGAAATTTATGATAGTAAAAAACATTTTTCCTAAAAAATGGTACTGAATAAATATTTGTAATATTAATAAAAGTTGTTAGATGTTTGTTAGCTTTAAAAATTTTGTTAAATATTGGTAATATTTTATTCTTCTGAAATTTCTTAGCTCTTGGATGATGATTAAAAAGAAATGGATATAAAGTGTAGGAGTCTGTATGAACAAAGTATTTTACATTCATTGAATTAAGTCTTTTATCAATAAGTGCATATGAGCAAGTTATGGTATCTCTTTTTGGTAATTTAGAAATATCATAATATTTAAGAGAGCCGCCATTTGCCAAAATATAACAAGTTTCACCACGATGAATATCTTTAAATCTCTTATTTCTAAAAACTAAAGGTTTATGCATAAACCAAAAATATTTTAAAAATTTTCTTATGAAAGATTTCATTATTTTTTGATAATATCTGAGTATTTACCAACGGTGAGAATCTCTCCATTCTTAATCTCAATTATTTCAGAACATCCTTTTAAAGTGCTTAAACGATGTGCGATTATTATCATTGTAATTTCATTGGATAGCGCTTCGATGGTTTCCATAACAGCTACTTCTGTTTCGTCATCAAGCGCACTTGTTGCCTCATCAAAAATAATTATCTTTGCATTTTTATATAAAGCTCTTGCAATACCAATCCTTTGACGTTGACCTCCGCTTAAGCGTACACCTCGTTCACCCACAAGCTCATCATACTGATTGCTTCTGCCCTCAATAAATTCAGATATTTGGGCTTTCTTTGCTGCAGATCTCACCCTTTCAAAATCAATTTTAGAATATGGTGTCCCAAAAGCAATGTTCTCAGCAACTGTTGAATCAGCAAGAAAAATTGATTGAGGAACATGAGCAATTGACCTTTGCCAAGAAGCTCGAATTTTCTCTGAATTAATTTTTATATTATCAATGATTAACTCACCTGAGGATGGAGTTAATAATCCCATCAAAATATCAACAATTGTACTTTTACCGCTTCCAGTTGTTCCTATTATTCCGATTGAGCTTCCTTTTTTTATTTCAAAATTAACGTTTTCAAAAATCCAAGGAGTTTTGTCATCATACCTAAATGATATATTTTTAAAATATATGGTCTTATTAAAATCTAAGGGCTCTATAATTTTAGAATCGATGTAGTCTGGTATTTTTTGTGATAAAAGCTCCAAAATATCACTTAAAGCATATTGATTTCCAATTACAACAGACCAGTTACCATATATTTGTTGAATAATTGGCAAAAGTCTTTGCGCCCCCAATGCTAAAAAAGCTAATATTGATAAAGATTCAGTTACATTCCCGGCTCTACTTAGCACTAAAACAAATATTGCAATTAAAACTAGGCCAAGCGATTCCATAGCATATCTTGGAAATTGATTTATGAAAGCGTTCTGAACAAAACCTATCCTGACTTTATTTACAGCTCTGTCGTAAGTTTCAACGTATACATTTTGACTCCCATCAAGTAAAACATCTCTTATTGAACCCAATCCTTCTTGAAGTATCTTTACAACTTGATTCTGTTCTTTTGCAACTATAGAACTATTTTTTTCTAGTCTTCTACGACTAAACCAAGCAATTAAAACATAAGCAAAACCAAAGCTTGATGCAGCTGCAAGAGCTAGAATAGGATCTACAATTATCAATGTAGCCACAATTGCAATAAAAAGAAAAAGTGAAGTGAAAAAAACTGATATAGATGTAAGAACTGCTGTAATTGCTGCAACTTTTTGAGTGATACCTGAAATAATTTCGCTACTACTCCTTGATATGTGAACAGAATAAGGTTGAAAAAGCGTTCTTTTGTATAATTCAACACTTAGATCTGCTCCACAACCGTTTCCAAATTGAATAGTGGCCCAAACTAAAAAAAGTCTTAAAGAACCAGCTAAAATTGCAGCAATTCCAAACGCAATAGCTAAAGGAATAACTAAATCAGGGCCATTTGAAACTCCAATTAAAGCCGCAAAATTTGAAACAATTTGATATTCCATAACTTTCTCTGGCTGTGTTATAGCAGCAATGAATGGTATTACAGATCCAAGGCTAACTACTTCTGTAAATGCGCTTAATATTGTCAACACACACAAAAGTTTAAATTGTCTATGGCGTTTTAATGTCAGCTGATTCCAAAGAGATATTAATAATGAAAATATGGACTCACTCATGTTATTTTTAGATATATTAAATATTTAAAATCATTTTCTGAAATTTCAAATATCTTCAAGATATATTGAATCCATATCGTCTCATCAATACAAAAAGAATTGAAATAAAAGCACCAAACAAAGTCCCTACTATACATATAAATGATCTTCTGGGTTTTGATTTCTCCTGAGGTATCATGCTTGGATTTACAGCAATAAATGCATATTGAGGACTTACAGCAGCAAGCATTTTTTCTTTAGTTTGTTCTTGAATAATGCTATAGAAAACTTCTCTCATTTCTGAAACAGATGTTTTTAAAATCTCATCCTCTAAGTAGGTAATGTTTCTTGTAACCTCCAGCATCTTCCTTTCTTGCATATGTTTATTTATTGAGTCGACATATAAATCTAACCATTTTTTTGCAACTCTTGGAGAATAAAATTCAATTGACACATAAATTAGGCCTGTCTTAGAATCCTGTGATATTGAAAGTATCCCTTTAAAGGCCTGAAACAAATCCCAACTAGTAGGAGGATCAATCTGCCATTTTCCATCATCAAAGTTATAAATGTTCTTATCGTATACAAGTTCATTTTTGCTTTCATTCCATCCAGATGCTGAAAATAAATCTGGGGCAATATCGTTATCACTTATAAATGTTTCAATAAAACTCCATGATTGCATTATTTCAAGTGCTATCTGATCATTGCTAGTAGACTGGCCTGATGACACGTTTACCCCAGCAAGTGAGGCCAAGCCACCCAGCTGCCCACCAATACCAGGTGAAATCTTATTATTTATTGTGTCAGAAATAGCTAAAGTTGTAGACGCTTTATATTGGTTAGGGATGCTAAGAGAATAAACCACTGATGCTATTGCAAAAAAAGTTACTAATACAGTAATTTTAATCTTGTTATCCCACAGTACAGTTAAAATTTCTAGTAAGTCAACTTCGTCTTTTAGTTTATCTATCTCATTCATTTTCTTTCAACTAAGAATATTTTATTTAATAATAAATGCTAAATGGTACCCGAGGCCGGACTTGAACCGGCACGATATTTCTATCGAGGGATTTTAAGTCCCTTGTGTCTACCAATTCCACCACTCGGGCAAGATTTATATATTTACTCCTCTCTCTTTATATTATATTTAATATTTTGCTCATCTTCACGATCAGTTTGATTATTATACTTTGCTCGAATTTTATTGTTAGCTTTAATAGTTTTTTTTATTAAGCTTAGATCTACTTTCAATGATTCAGCATATTGTACAATTGCATTTGCATCTTTTGGGAGGCATGCACCACCAAAACCATATCTTCGATCATGTCCTGGAACCATCATGTGAGAGTCTCCGACCCTTTTGTCCTTTGATATGTAATTGACAAAATTCTCCCATGATTCATCTGCACCAGATGACTTAAAAAGATTATTTATTTCATTAAAAAATATTACTTTTGTAGCTAAAAAAGAATTAATTGTGTACTTGATAAGCGAAGCAGTGACTGCATCAGTAAAAATATAATCCTTATTGATGCATTTTGTATAAGTGGAATAAAATTCTGATAACTTTTTAACTGAATTATTTTTGCCACCAAATACAATTAAATTTGAGTTAATAAAATCTTCATTAGCATGTTTTTCTCTAAGAAATTCTGGATTATAAACAAACTCCGGTTGCATAGATTTTATCTTTTCGATATTTCCAGGATGGATTGTACTCTTTATTACAGTAAGACAATCTATTTTTATTTTATTTATTTGATCTATAGTATCTTCTACCAAACTTATATTTTGACTTCCATCATTATTCATTGGTGTTGGCAAACAGACAAATACTACATTGGGATTAAACTTTTTAAGATCGTGGAGATTTGTTCCTAGCTTTGGATCAACTTTAAATATTTTTGTATTAGCTTTCAAACCATTAGATATGGCATTTCCAACAAATCCAAAACCTATTATTCCAACTTTCATTTTTTTAATGGAGGCTGAATCCGGAATCGAACCGGAGTAAACGGCTTTGCAGGCCGCTGCATAACCACTCTGCCATCCAGCCTAATATTTGCTGAGTGTATTGCATATGAATAGTAAATTAAAGTACAAATTATGAATTTTAATTTTCATAATAATTTAATCTTTCAATATCTTCTTCTATTACTGCATCTCCATACTGAATCTCAATGATATGGCAATCCTCTTGATAAGGATTTATGATTTGATGCCAGTCTCCTTTTGAAATCAGAAATTTATCAAATTTATTTAAAATTGTTTTATTTTTTGAATCTGGATTATTTTTGGAATATAAAACCTCACATGCTCCTTTTGAAACAAGCCAAATCTCATTTCTTTTTTTGTGACGTTGAAAGCTCATACCTTTTTGAGATTTAATTATTAATTCTTTTACTTTTACATCATTAGAATCAAATAAATTATAAAATTTTCCCCATACCCTTTTTTCACTTTCATGATTCCAATTTTTAAGAAGCCATGAGGAGGAGTTTTTTTTACTATTTCCACCAATGCCAAATTTAAAAGTAATATTTTCCACAACCATTTCAGGAATATTATTCTTATCTCGATCGCCACCATTACAAAATATAAGATCATCATTTGGATATTTTTCTTTAATTTTGTTTAGAGCATGGATACAACTTCCTTCATCATCATCCTCAAATGCCATTACCTCATCCACACATTCAATATTAATTAGGATATCTCTTCTCTCTTCAAAAGACATAAAAACCTTTTTCTTTTTATTGATAAGCCACTCGTCGCTATTTAAAGCAACTATCAAGTAATCAGATATTTTTTTAGCAGATTTTAGATATGCTATGTGTCCAGAATGAATCGGATCAAATCCTCCACTCACAATTGATATTTTCATTTAGTAAAAACATTATTTGCATATTGATAACCCGTATATATGGTTATCAACATTGTGGCAATCAGTGAGATATCACCAATAATAATTAATAAATTCAAATTGAAAGTTAATGCAAATAAATATAATAATATCGTGAACAATTGAAGAGCTGTTTTTGATTTTGCTAAAAAAGTTACTTTTGTTTTATGAGACATATTATTTCTTGTCGCATAATCTCTGAGAGCCGCAACACTTATTTCTCTTGATATGATGAATGAACTCATCACTGCAATAAGATAGCTATTTAAATTTACTGACAAACCAAGAAACATAAATACTACAAGAATTTTATCTGCTATTGGATCAAGAATTTCGCCTAACTGAGATTCTGCCTTATATTTTCTTGCCAAATATCCATCGAAATAGTCTGAAATACCAGCAAGGAAAAATAATAATGTACATATGAGATATTCTCCAAAAATTAAGAAAAACATAATAATTGGAGCTAACAATATCCTAAATGTTGTAAGTGAATTTATAAATCTAGTCATTTTGGTATTTCTTTAATCTAAGTGCTATTTTCTCATTAATACCTTTTACAGTCATCAATTCCTCTACAGAGGCATCTTTAATTTTGCTGATACTCCTATATCTTTTTATAAGTCTTGTTTTTAAAATTTTTCCAATTCCGTTTATCTCATCAAGCTCTGATTTTTTAATTGTCTTTCTTTTTTTATTTCTTTGAGCTCGTATTGCAAATCTGTGTGATTCATCCCTGATTTCTTGCAATAATAAAAAAGCCTTTGAATTTTTATCTAGCTCTACAATTCCATCTTTACTAATGATAGTTTCTGTTGCTCTTATTCTTCCAGCCCCTTTCACAATTGATATTACTTTTAATTTTTTATGATCTGATTTTTCTAGAACAGATTGAACGAAATTCAACTGACTTTTTCCTCCATCCACAAGCAATAAATCTGGCTTTTTTTTTGGATCAGAAAAATATTTTATTCTTCTCTCTAAAACGTGTTTCAAAGAGCCGGTATCATTACCTGAAAGATCATTTGGTATATTGAATAGTCTATAATCTTTTTTGTTTGGGCCCGTTTTTGAAAAAACTATACAAGATGCAACACCATTTGCACCTGAAATATGACTTACATCATAAGCTTCAATTTTTTCAATGTTTTTTTGCCCTATGGAATCGCTAAGCTCATTTAAAGCAAAGGTATATTTCTCTTCTTTGCTTATATGATTTTTAATTATCTGAATAGCGTTAAGCTTGCAAAGGTTAAATATTGGTCTAATTGCAACACTCGGCGAGTGAATAATCTTTACTTTCGATTCATGTTTTGTGTGAAACATTTCTTCAAGAATTTTTTTGTTCTGTAATTTATAAGCACATAAAATTTTTTGCGGAATATCTATTTGATTATTATAAAAATTAAAGATAGCACTCTGATAAACATCATCTAGAGAGTTAAAGTGTGCCTGCTTTATTAGATGTGTTTTTGTGCCTCTTATTTTTCCATTTCTAACAACAATTATAGAAATACCAAGATATAACATCTCAGAGCTTATAGAAAATATATCAACATCACCAGCCATTGTCACTACAGACTGCTCTTCTTTAATTAGATTTATTCTTTCAAGACGGTCTCTTAACTCTGCAGCTTTTTCAAACTCAAGTTTCAATGCTGCTTTTTCAATGTCTTTAGTAAGTTTTTCTATAGTTTTTGTATCAGATGATGAAAGAAATAATTTAGCGCTTGTGATATCTTCAAAATAATCAACTTTGTTAATTTTTTGAACACATGGAGCTGAACATCTTTTCATCTGAAACTCAATGCAGGGTCTGGTTCTGTTTGCAAAAGTACTGTCACTACAATTTCTGAGTTTAAAAATTTTTTGTATCTCTTTAATAGATTTCTTTACGGCCTCTGAACTTACAAAAGGTCCAAAGAATTTTTTATCAACATCTTTTTTTGTTCTTTTGGAATAAATGCCAGGGAATTCGTGATCTAAAGAAAAATAGATATATGGATATGTTTTATCATCTCTTAAAAGGATATTAAACTTTGGTTTATTTTCTTTTATTAAAGTTTGTTCTAAAAGTAGAGCCTCTACCTCATTTTTAGTTGAAAATGTTTCAATTTTATCTGTAAGAAATTTTATTTGAGAAGTTTTTCTATCTTTGAAAGACTTGCCAAAATAAGATGAAACCCTTTTTCTTAGATTCTTTGCCTTGCCAATATAAATTATTTCTTTTCTATTAAAAAATTTGTAAACTCCTGGCGTATTTGGAACTTTTTTTAAATTAATAGACATAATGTAATGAGCTTTTAATTTTAATCTTTATCAGATAGATATTTATCAGTATAAATCTTGCCAGCAGTTACTCCAAATTGGTCAAAAGGATTAATACCTAGCATACTAGCAGTTATATATGTCCTGTGTTCCCATGTTGCTAGTAAATAACCAAGATTATATGTATTTGAATTTTCAATTAAAAAAAGATTCGTTGGCACATTTCCATTAATTCTTTCTAGATCTTTAAAATCTTTTGAGCCTTTTGATAATAGCTCTGACTGCGTTATAGCCTGAATGTAATTTAAGCTTTTTTTATCTTCTGAGCTTGCAACAATATCAACGCACACATCTTGGGTCCCTTGGTGTAACAATTGAAAATATGAATGCTGTGCCGTAGGCCCATAACCTCCAAATATTATTTGACCAGTTTTTTTATAATCTGATTCTAAACAAGGTTGCTTACCAAGAGACTCCATTTCAAGTTGTTGAATGTAATCAGGTAATGATCTCCATGTCCAAATATAAGAAAGAACAGCTCTTGAATTTTTGTTATTGAAATTATGAAGCCAAATATCACTATATGATAAATTTTTTACAAATTTCAAATAAGCTTCATCGCTCTGTAAGTCAATATCAGCTTGTCTGCCTCCTGCCATAAAATCATTAAAATTTTCTTGGTTGAGCCAGTAAAAGAGAGTAGAAATTTCTGACCAAATTGAGTATCTTCCTCCAATCTCTTGATCAAATTCAATAATACAATTTATATTATGCTTTTGTGCTTCATCTTTATTTGCAGTAATTGCAACAAACTTACTAATATCACCAGACCATTTAAGAGCTTCTTTTAAAAGCGTTAGGGTTTCCAAAGTTTTAAAAGACTTTGACGAAACAATAAATATTGTGTCTTTCGGCACTATGTTATTGATTTTCATCCTAAATTCAGACAGATCAGAACCAGTTATAAATAAAAAGTTAGTTACAGTATTTGTTAAGTCCATAATTTCAAGAAACATTTTTGGTCCTTCATACGAACCTCCAATCCCAATTGTTACTATATTTTTTGCTCGAGCACATAGATCATAAAAACTAGTGAGTTCATTTTGCTGCATTTTGTGTGAAAAAGTATCTGATTTTTTAGGATTATATTGAGCTCTATACTTAGGATGCCATGCGGCCAAATCCTCTGTAAAATTTACTAATTTACCATCAAATAAATCATCTATCTTTGAATCTAATCCTATTTTTTTTGCACTAAGATCAAATGCTTTATAAAGATCGTTTGTGAATTCATTAATGTAAGATCTGAAATTAACTTTATCATTCTTGAACACACAAGATGGTCTATCGTCTCTCTTCATTGAATACTCTCATAAACCTCATTTAGTGATTTACTAATATCTGAAGAGAGAGTTATTGGTCGTCCAATAACTATGAAATCTGAGCCCATGTTAATTGCTTCTTTTGGGGTCATTACTCTTTTTTGATCATCTTTTAAATCTTTGATTCTTATTCCTGGTGTTATAGCTAATAAAGATTGTCTTGAATTAACTAGTTTTAATTCATGAGGTGAACACACAACACCATCAATACCAGCCAACTCAGCTATATCAAGCATAGCATTTACCTGATCAGATGTAGTCCTCTTAAATATACTAAATGTGTCTTCATCACTTAAACTTGTTAAAGCAGTTACTCCAAAAACTTTTATTTTTGAGTTTTTTACTGCCTCCATAGCAGATAACATCATATCTTTTCCACCCGAAGTATGAATGGTGAGCATTGAAATTGGTAATAAAGATAAACCTTGAATAGTTTTCTTGACTGTAGTTGGAATATCATGAAGTTTTAAGTCTAGAAAAATATCAAAACCTTTTTCTGCTGCATAATAGATTATGTCCTTACCAATTGAATTAAAAGATATACTCCCAATTTTGACCATACATTTTTCAGGATCAAGGTTATCTATAATTATCGATGCCTTATCAAAGTCTATTTCGTCTACAGCAACAATTATCATTTTTTGATCAAGGATTTTGATGGTTTGAAATGCATTATGGCTGTTTCACCAACGTATGAAACTTTCTTTGTTTTAGGGTTTGTAAATCTTCTTGGTCTTATAAATTTTTTTGAAAAAGTTCCAAAACCTCTGATTTC
>MDSW01075649.1_pt1 | contig 43224 bp, 35 predicted proteins | sample 811171 | NCBI WGS metagenome assembly MDSW01 (sample SAMN05326641, study PRJNA326480) | marine metagenome | isolation source: seawater | place: Atlantic Ocean: North West | collected 2012
CCCGACGGTCCAGGTGGAGAATTTGGTCCGGATGGTCCTGGAGGCTTTGGACCCGACGGTCCAGGTGGAGAATTTGGTCCGGATGGTCCTGGAGGCTTTGGACCCGAAGGCCCCGGTGGGGAATTTGGTCCCGAAGGCCCCGGTGGGGAATTTGGTCCAGATGGTCAAGGAAAACCTGGTCCTGAAGGTCCTGATTTTGGACCAGATGGTCCCCCCTCACTTTTTGTTTCTTCCGGACCTATTTATGGTGATCCTTGGGGTGCAGGATATGGTGGTCCTCCAAAACAAGAGGGACCCCCAGCATGGTTAGAGCCTCCTGAAATTGGCATTGGTAAAGGCTACTGGGGGGAACCAACTTATGTACTCGCTGATGATCCATTCGGAGGTCAGCCATTTGGAAGTCCCTTTGGCTTCAGTCCGTTTGGAATTGCGAATTTATTCAATCCATTTGGCGCTGGATTTGATACTTTCAATGTTTTTCTTGATCCAGGGATTAATGATGATTTTTTCTTTGGACCACAAAAAGAATCTGTCCCTCTACTTCAGACTGGCAATGCTCAGCAACTAGCAAATACTGACACAGCATTAGATGGTCCTGTTCTCACAGGGCTTGGGCTTCTGCTTCATCAATCAGGAACAGCAACGAACACATTTACATCGGCGGGCACCGTTTTTGTTGGAGGAGGAGTAATTAATGACACTGATAATGCGGTTCCATCAGGCTTACTAATAGACAATATTCAAAAGAATGGGCAACTAGTAATTGGGTTCGAAAGCGGTTCTCTTGAGGGCCTTCAGTTTATTGGAAACGTCGCCGTAGTAGGAAAATCTGGCTCTATTGACCCAACACAAGGGAACTTCCAATCATTCCTTCTAGCTGGCGCTGCTCCAGTTTCTCAGATTGAGAGTTTTCTGGGTGTCGATTTCGGCACTCTTAGTTTTGGAGGGGCTGTAAATCCAACTTTCGGCTCTGCTATAGGCGCGTTTGTTGATGTTGTTCCTGGAGATACCATCACTTTTGACTTCGATTTCCTTGATGCTGAGTCAGCTGGAGGCAATGCATTTAATTTCTTTAAAGATTTTGCTTTTGCAACTTTTGGTGAACAAGGCGTTGACAAAATCGTTGGCACAAATGGTAATGATGTTCTTCAGGGTACAGATAAAAATGATATTATAGAGGGTCTTGCTGGTGCCGATGTCATTGATGGAGGTGCGGGTAATGATATTATTCTGGGTGGAGCAGGCTCAGATACAATGGATGGTGGAGCAGGAACAGACACTCTCTCATTTTTTGATTTATCAGCAAGCGTAAACGCTAGCCTTTCATCTGGCTCTGCAACCAGTGGCTCTGATACAGATAGTTTACAAAACTTTGAGAATTTACTTGGAACATCAGCAAACGATATACTTACTGGAGACGGAAATGCTAATTCTTTAGATGGCTCTTCAGGTAATGATACCTTAACAGGTAATGCGGGGAACGATGAACTTATCGGAGGACCGGGAGCAGATACTCTTATAGGTGGCGATGGAACCGATACCGCTAATTTTGCAGCAGAAAATGCCGTTACTGTTAGCCTAAGTGCTGGAACAGCGACAATAGGTAGTGTTGTAGATACATTAAGTAGTATTGAAAATATTATAGGTAGTGCCTTCGATGACACCATTGCTGGGACTTCGGGTGTAGAAACAATTACAGGTGGCTCGGGCAGCGATACTTTAACTGGTGGAGGTGGTGGAGATACTTTTTCCTATACTAACTCTGGAGAAGGTGCTGGAATTAACTCTAATTCCACACTTAGTGGGACTATTCTTGCAACAGATGGAGTAGACGAAATTACTGATTTTGTTAGTGGAACTGATAAAATAGGTATTGCTTCAGGATTTAATATTCAGTCGATAATAACTTCTGGCAGCCAACAAAACTTTTTTACAACAACATCATACAACGGTACAAACTCTGGGGCTGCCCCCGGGATTGATCATCTAATATTTGATACTACTGCAGATGTATTGATCTATGATGACGACGTTAATACTGTTGGGTATACAATATTGGCTGAAACGGATAACGTAACAGTATTATCTACTGATATTTCAATAGTATAACCTGTTTACCAAGACTCTAGAACAGTCAGAATATTCTCATTTAAAAATAATTCTTTGGTAATATTCTATGGTATTTACTTCTATGAATTCTTCTATTTCCTCTGACTCGCAGAATACCAACCCTTGGGGTTATCATCTAATATTGGACTGCATGAAGTGTAATATAGATTCTGTAACCTGTCCTGAACGTATTAAAGATTTTTGTAATGATCTTATTAATAAAATAAAAATGAAACCTTTTGGCGAACCAATCATACATCGCTTTGCAGAACACAACTCTGAAGCTGCAGGCTACTCTCTTATACAATTAATTGAGACTAGCAATATAAGCGCTCATTTTTCTGACCTTACAGGGGATGCATATATAGATATATTTTCATGTAAGTCATTTGATGAAAAGGCTGCCAAACTAGTCGTTAAAAAACATTTTCAGCCCGTTAATATAAAAGTTCTTTTCATATCTAGAAATGCGCGAAATTAATAAGTAATTTTAAAGAAATACATACAACCTTAAATCATACAAAGGTCATTATTTTCTCACTGAGAACTTCTAATTATATTATCTTCTGAAATTATTGACTCTTGATGCTTCAAATGAACTAAGGCTTCCTTGGTAGAAATATTCTTGAAATGTGTCTTTTCAAAAGGACGGGTTTGACCTACGCGAGACATGTCTATAGAAATTACAACCGCTATACGCGCAAATCCCCCTACTGTTGGGGAGTCTACTGAAAGTACAATTGGCTCAACACCTGAAGGAACTTGAATAGTCCCTATTGGGGCTCCTGGATCAATAACAATATTTGATGGGTCTGACCCTGCATCTTCAATTAGATAATTTGGTCGACCATCACAGAAATCAAGCTTGGGACCAATGTAACGCATCCCCGTACGATCTGCCTTTTGGCTTTGTTTCCACATATAACTATAAAAAATTTTTAGACTAGACTCAGTAAAAATATGCGCTTCTGGTCCAGTAATTACTCTGACCTCCCAAGGACTTTCATATAGAGGAATTAAATCTTTTCTATAAGTGCGATATAACAGTTCACCTATATCTGATGTAGCTTCTCCCACCTTTAAATTATCTCCAGCACGAAGTGCACGTCCAAAATATCCCCCAAACTGCCCACTCAAATGGGTTGATCTACTACCCATATATAATGGAACATCAAAACCCCCATGAACAGCCAAATAAGCTCTGGCTCCCTTCTTAGATACACCACATGAAAGAACTTGATTATTACGTATCAAATTGGTTGACCATGGAATAACTGGCTTGCGATCAATACTAGCAAATGTATCGGCACCGGTTAGGGATATAAGATGATCACCAACTGCTCGCATCTCTAATCCACCCAGGGCGATTTCTAAACCAGCGCAACCTATCTTTGAACGACTAAGAATCGGACCACTATCAGGATTCCCAACTAACAAATTTCCTATCCTTAGAGAAAACAAATCTTGAGCCCCAGAAGGAGGTACACCTTTTGACTGACCCCCACTTCTTCCTGCATCTTGGACTGTAGTTTGAATGCCCGGTTTTAAGACCTCAAACATATCCTTTTCCCCACAATTGATTAGACTCGGGATCTAATTTTTGATTTGGCTCACCAATTTCTGATAGCCAACTGCAATAAGTGCTACAATCAAAGTAGTCTTCCTCCATTTCATACTCATATCGACCATCCTTAACTGAAGCTCTAATTTCATCATATTGTTGCCGACAAATTGAAATATAACGATGGCGATCTCCTGCTCGTGCAAGTATTGGATTATTCCCGAAGGCGCTATTTTTTAGCTCTGGATCAAATATATCTAAAGGTGTTCTTCCAAAAAGTTGCCCACCCCCAGGTACACGAATAGGATAAATAGTCGACACTAAACCACCAAAATTTAAAAGTCGTTCATGTGTCCATGTCCTAGGTGTACGATATAGTGGTGCGCCTATTCGTTTTTTAGGATCCATTGCGTAAGACATAAAAGCACCAGGAACAAACCCAACCCCTGTAACCCAATAATCTGATGATGTATGTATTTTAATAACCTCTTTAGGGGTTATCCCATTAAACTCTGCAATATATTCTATGTTATTTTGCACATCAAAAGATTTAGCACATTCTCTCGACCACGGATCGTCATAAAGTGCAGGTATAATTAACCTTCTACTAGGTAAGCTTAATACCTTTTGTTTAGATTTTAAAAGATCTTCAATATAATCTCTAATATATGAAATAGTTGTTATTGTTGGATCAAATACTAAACCCAAACTTCTAACCTGGGGATTAGTCTCAATTAAGCCATTAATTGGATTACTTTCTATAGATTTATCAAGACTAAGAATTTGAAAATTTAGAGGTATACTAGATTCATCTCCAAACTCTATATTTATTGAACAGTCACCCATTATACGAAAAACAGGATGTTCATAAAGCACCGGCTACCTACCTTTCTCCAAGCTTAAAAAGATAAAGCCCAATTTTACCATATGTGTGCTATGGCGCATCTGAGAAGATTTAAAACTTTAATTTCTTCACTCTAAGACAGTATTCTATCCTTATGATCTATAGGAACTTAAAATTTTTAGAATACACATCTAGAAGATATCTAACATTAACAATGCATACTAAATAATAAATTTTAATCTATAGCCTCATACAGTCACAACAATAACTGTTGTAATTGACATAAATCTATTTCATCTATTTAAATATTTATCATAAATTCTATAAAAACTTTTACGCGCCTCCATAAACTAAGAAGAGGATTATTGCTTGAGAAACAGTATGTATAATAATAATGCATTTAAGTTAGGTGTTTTTTCACCAAATTGCTCTGGGGGTATGGCGATTTCTACCGTTCCAGAAAGTTGGGATGCAAATTGGGAGAATAACCTTGCCCTTGCAAAAATGCTAGATGAGGCAGGTATAGAGTTTATCTTACCAATAGCCCGTTGGGTTGGTTACGGTGGCGAAACAAATTTTCAAGGTTCTAATCTTGAAACTATAGCATGGTGTTCTGGTTTGCTTGCTTCAACTAAGAATATTACAGTTTTTGCAACAGCTCATACATCTTTTCATCATCCAATTGTGGCAGCAAAAATGTTTGCTACAATGGATCATATTTCTAAAGGAAGATTTGGCTTAAATATTGTTTGTGGCTGGAATGCACAAGAATATGAAATGTTCAATATTAAACTCCCTGACGAACATGAAGTTCGATACGAATATGGTCAAGAATGGTTCGATATAATTAATCGTATATGGACTAATGATAATCCATTTAATTGGAATGGGAAATATTTCTCACTTAAAAATGTCCAAGGCGATCCTAAGCCTTATGGCCAAAATATTCCTCCTATTATGAATGCTGGATCCTCTAATGAAGGACAAGAGTTTGCAGCTCGTAATGCAAATTATCTTTTTACCGTGCTTATTGACCTAGAAAGTGGCGCTGCTAATGTTAAATCTTTTAAAGAGCGCACTGCTAAACTTAACAGGGATGTGGGAGTTTTTACTACAACCTATGTAGTTTGTCGTCCTACACAAGATGAAGCTGAAGAATATCATAATTTTTATGCTAATGAAAAAGCTGATTGGCCTGCTGTTGATCAATTAATGAAGCTTCAGGGTCTCCACTCACAAAGCTTCCCCCCAGAAGCCTTTACACAATTCCGTAATCGCTTTGCCGCAGGTCATGGGGTATACCCATTAGTTGGGAATCCAGATTATATTGCTGATGAAATGGAGAAGATATATAAAGCTGGATATGCAGGAACAACTATTACTTTTGTAAATTATCTTGAAGAATTCCCGTATTTCAGAGATGAAGTCCTGCCCCGTCTTGAATCAAAGGGACTAAGGACATCTCCTATCACATAGAGATTAACAAGATTATTTATCTTAGTTTAAACTCACTATTAACTCCTACGTTAGCATTATCAGCTGTTATTTTACCCTCATTAATAAGTTGGATAAGATGCGCTAATATAGAACGTTGAGCAGCCTTATGGAGACGAGGGTCCAGATCCTTATATAATTCTTTTACTATATCGTGAATCTTACTCTTTTTGTTCTCTAGGCAATCTAAAATCGAAGATTCTCGACTATCTCGGTGAGCTATCAAAGAATTCAGATGCGATTGGGGATCTATAATTTTAGGTCCATGTGTCGGTAAATATGTATCGTTATCACGACCTATCAATGACTTAAGTGAAGCTCGATAAACGGCCATATCTCCATCTGGCGGCGAAACAACTGTAGTAGACCAGCCCATAACATGATCTCCAGAAAATAAAATTCCTGTGCCTTTTAGTTCAAAACAAACATGATTTGATGTATGACCTGGTGTGTGAATAGCCTCAAATGTATAGCCATCGCCCTCTATAATATGTCCATCCAACAAAGCAATATCTGGTACAAAATTATAGTCTGCGCCCTCTTCTACTGCAGGACCTTTATCTGCTCCATGTGGACCAAAACCATATGTTGGAGACCCTGTTTTATTTTTTAATAGTGCAGCAGCTGGTGAATGATCTAAATGGGTATGAGTGATCAAAATATGCTCTACTCGCTCACCCTCTAACTCACTAACCAAAGCATCCACATGCTCTGTTAAGCTTGGACCAGGATCTATGACAGCAACATTTCCACTTCCTACAATATAAGTACCGGTTCCATGATAAGTGAAAGGACCTGGGTTATTAGCCATTACTCGACGTATTCCTGGCGCTACAGTTGTAGCTATTCCATATTCAACAGCCTCTTCTAAAAAAAACCTCATCTTAATCCTATATTTTATCCCGAGCTGAACGTGTTAGGTGAAGAAATGCATCCTCTAAGTCAGCTTCTTTTGTAGTAATATCAAGTATATTTATTCCTAAATTTTTTATTAAATCTAAAATCTTTGAAATATCAGACTGACTACGTTTATAGTAAATTAAAAGTTCGTTTGGCGCTAATAGTTCACATTTTAAGTGATTTAATTCTTTGGGAATTACTTCTATAGCTTGCTCAATTCTAATTAATATTTCTTTTTTATCCAATGGTGCTAGTAATGCTGGAGTTTCATCACACGCAACTAATGAACCCTCGTAAATAATTGCAATACGGTCACAAAGCGCCTCAGCCTCTTCTAAATAATGTGTGGTTAATACAATTGTTGTACCTGCTTCATTTAACGCTTGGAGATATGCCCATAGTTGTTGTCTTAACTCCACATCAACTCCAGCTGTTGGCTCATCGAGTATTACAACTGGAGGATTATGAACCAAGGCTTTTGCTACCATCAGGCGCCTTCTCATTCCACCCGATAGAGAGCGCGCATATGCGTCCGCCTGATCAGAAAGACCAACAGCTTCAAGGATTTTTTCTGTTCTTCTCTCAGATTCTTTTAACCCATAATATCCTGCCTGCACATCTAGTGCCTCCCGAGCTGTAAAAAAAGGATCTAAGACAAGCTCTTGAGGTACAACGCCAATAGAAAGTCGTGCCATTCTCATATCGTTTATAGTGTCATAACCACATATCTTAGCATTCCCTGATGTCCGGTTTACTAAACCTGCTAATATATTAATGAAAGTTGATTTTCCGGCCCCATTTGGACCTAAAAGTCCAAAAAATGCCCCTCGAGGTATATTAATATTTAAACCTCGCAATGCTTCAACAGACTCTTTATTCTGACTTTTATAAACCTTTCTTAAACCATCGGTTCTAATGGCAGGCTCTTGTTCATTAAGCAATTTTTGCATTATTTCTAACTACCATTTCCTCAAAATATATTTATCAATGAAAATCATTTAATTTTCGAACTAATAGATTAATTTCTGTCTAAATTGTAAAAAAAGGCTAAGAGGCCAAAAACGTCAGTTGATTGAGAGTGAACAATGGTTATCATTCCCTTAGAACAATGATGAACAAGTCAGCTGAATACTTTAGGAAATTAACATGAGTCAAGTTACCAGCCCACCTGAGATTATTGAATCTATTTCACGAACCGTTTCATGCCAAGGTGAGGGAGGGTCTTTGGGACACCCCCTTGTCTACCTTAACATGGGAGAAAACAATTGGGTTGAATGCCCTTACTGTGACCGTAGATTTATTCTTAAAACTTTAGATGATAGTCAAGAAATATAGTAAAGCAGCAGCATTTCACCCTATTATTATTCTATATATTATTGTTTTGAGGCAAAAGATAAAATGTAAAATCCCAAATTCTCTATAATCTAAATATTTGTTCATATGTGATAAAACAACTTAACTGCTGCTGTCCTAAAATAAATATTTTCTCTTATAATAAATTAACAAATAGTAAAAAAATATGAAATCGACAGCTAAAGCACCGAAACATGTATCCTTAATCGATGGCTCAGGTTTCTTATTTCGGGCTTTCTACGCATTGCCACCTTTAACCCGTTCAGACGGCACGCCAGTTAATGCAGTACTTGGATTTACAAACATGCTCTGGGCTATGCTTCGCGAAACGAATGCTGATCATATAGCTGTGGTATTCGATACTGCTCGCAAAACTTTTAGAAATGACATATTTCCTGATTATAAAGCTAACAGGGATGCCCCACCTAAAGAATTAATACCCCAGTTTGACCTTGTACGTGAAGCGGTACGTGCCTTTAATGTAGCTGCTCTGGAACTTAAAGGTTTTGAAGCAGATGACCTTATAGCAACATATACACGAATAGCACGTGAGAGGGGGGCAAAAGTAACGATAGTTACTTCTGATAAAGATCTAATGCAACTCGTAGTTGGCGAGCAGGTTATGGTATTTGATCATTTTAAGAATAAAACTATTGGAGAAAATGGAGTCTTTGAAAAATTTGGAGTAATGCCCAATAAAGTAGTGGATGTTCAATCCCTTGCTGGGGACAGTTCAGATAATGTTCCTGGTGTACCTGGAATTGGTATAAAAACTGCTGCACAGCTTATCAATGAATATGGCGACTTAGACTCACTTATCTCACGTGCTGATGAAATCAAGCAAACTAAGCGCCGCGAAAATATATTAAACAATACTAAAATGGCTTTGATTTCTAGAAAATTAGTTAAATTAAGAGATGATGTTCCAGTTCCAGAACCAATTGAAAAACTAGCAGTTCAAAAGATAAATCCAAAAACTTTGATGAATTTTTTAAATGTACAAGGTTTTAAATCTGCTGCCCAACGAATTTCTACCCAACTTGAAAAGACTAGTAACCAAGACCTTGAGGTAAGCTCAAATTATGATAAGCCTACTAAGAATTATTCACTTGTACAGGATATTACTTCCCTTCAATCTTGGGTATCTCGCGCTCGAAAAGCTGGGATTGTCGCAATAGATACAGAAACAAACTCTCTAGATACAAATCGTGCTAAACTTGTAGGTATTTCCTTAGCAGTAGCTGCTGGAGAGGCATGCTATATTCCAATATCTCATCGGTCTGAAGATATTTTAGAAGACCCAGAAAGTTTTACTCAAATAGAACTTGATAAAGTTATAACTAACTTAAAACCTATTTTAGAAAATCCTTCAATTCTTAAAGTAGGTCAAAATATAAAATATGATATGCTAGTGCTTGCTAAATATGGCGTAAATCTAACAAGCATCGCTGATAGCATGGTGATGTCTTTTGTTCTTGATGGGTCAATGCACGGTCATGGAATGGATGAATTGTCCTTATTACACCTAGATCATAAACCGATAACATATAAAGAAGTTACTGGTTCAGGAAAAGGAAAGATAACCTTTGACTTAGTTAAATTAGATGCTGCTTGCCAATATTCAGCAGAAGATTCAGATATAACACTCAGACTTTTTACTAAACTTCAGTCCCAACTTCTTGAACAACGTATGGTAACTGTATACGAAAGATTAGAAAGACCGTTGGTTCAAATACTTATGAAAATGGAAGAAACTGGTGTCAAACTTGACCGTAAAGTTCTTTCTCGACTCTCTAATGATTTTTCCCAATCTATTAGTGAATTAGAAAAACAAGTTCATAAAATATCGGATAAAGAATTTAACTTAGGCTCACCAAAACAACTTGGAGAAATCTTATTTGATGAAATGGGTCTAAAAGCTGAAAAAAAAGGCAAATCTGGAGCTAGAAGCACTAGCGCTGATGTTTTAGAAAACCTTGCAGCAGAGGGTCACAAAATCCCTTCACTAGTATTAAAGTGGCGACAATTGACAAAATTAAAAAGTACTTACACAGACGCATTATTAGAACATATTAACCCAAAAACTAATAGAGTTCATACTTCCTTTAGCATGACAACTGCGGGAACAGGACGTCTTTCTTCTTCAAATCCTAACCTGCAAAATATACCAATTAGGACAGAGGAAGGTCGAAAGATTAGAGAGGCATTTATTGCTGAAAAGGGCCATTCACTACTTTCTGCAGACTACTCACAGATAGAACTTCGTATTCTGGCCCACATAGCAGATGTACAAAGCTTAAAAGATGCATTTGCTAATAATATTGATATACATGCTCTAACTGCAAGCCAAGTTTTTGGTATACCTGTTAACAATATTGACCCAATGATTCGTCGATCAGCTAAAGCAATAAATTTTGGTATTATATATGGCATTAGCCCATTTGGATTATCCCGACAGCTAGGAATATCTCAAAAAGAAGCAAAAACATATATAGAATCATATTTTGAACAATATCCCGGAATTCGTGATTATATGGATCATACTATTCAGAAAGCTCGTTCATCCGGTTTTGTTTCTACACTTTTTGGAAGAAAATGTTTTACATCAGGAATAAATGATAAAAATGCTGCACGAAGGCAGTTTTCTGAACGAGCTGCCATTAACGCTCCAATCCAAGGAACAGCAGCGGATATAATAAAATTAGCAATGATCCGAGTTTCAAAAACACTGGAAGAATCTGGATCAAAGGCAAAGATGCTTCTCCAAGTTCATGATGAACTTGTATTCGAAATTCCAGATGAAGAGCTCGAAATTATAGAGCCTATTATACGTCTAACTATGGAGAACTCTGCGCAGCTTGATGTGCCTCTGACTGTAGAAACGGGTACAGGACTGGATTGGTCTAATGCCCACTAAAGGCTTCTCTAAAACGTTTCATAATTGATTTTCTTTTTTAGAGATATCAAGATGAATTTGGTGCAGCTTCAAGAACTTCTTCACCTACATGATCCTCAAACTGCATAAAGTTTTTATGAAAACGCTCAACTAGATCCTGAGCTTGTTTATCATATGCACCTTTGTCTAACCAAGTATCTCGAGGATTTAAAATCGTTCTATCAACACCTGAACAATTGGTTGGAACCTGAAGCCCAAATGACTTGTCTTTCCTCATTTCAGCTTTTGTAAGGGTATTATCTAACGCAGCCCTCAATAAAGCACGAGTATTAGCAATCTCCATTCGCTTGCCAACTCCATATGGTCCACCTGTCCAACCTGTATTAACAAGCCAACAATTTGCACCCGTTTCTTCAAGTCGATGTCTTAACATCTTTGCATATACTGATGGATGTCGAGGCATAAACGGTGCCCCAAAGCAAGTTGAGAATGTTGCCTGTGGTTCTTTGCTAAGCCCTTTCTCAGTGCCCGCTACCTTTGCAGTATAGCCCGAGAGAAAATGATACATTGCTTGAGCTGGAGTTAACTTCGCTATGGGTGGTAACACCCCAAAAGCATCAGCAGTCAACATAATGACGTTTTTAGGGTGACCTGCTAAGCCAGTTTTACTGGCATTAGGTATAAAGGAAAGTGGATAAGCACCCCTTGTATTTTCTGTGTGTTGCGGATCATCTAAATCTAAAATTCCTGTATCTTGATCCATTACTACATTTTCTAAAACAGTTCCAAACATTTTAGTTGTTGCAAAAATTTCTGGTTCCGCCTCTTCAGAAAGACGTATAACTTTTGCGTAACAACCACCTTCAAAATTAAATAGACCCTGTGATGACCATCCGTGCTCATCATCCCCTATTAAATTTCTAAGCGGGTCTGCAGATAAAGTTGTTTTCCCAGTCCCAGAAAGACCAAAAAACACTGCAGCATCACCTTCTTTACCAACATTAACTGAACAGTGCATTGGCAAAACATCATTAGCTGGTAACAAAAAATTCAATATTGAAAAAACCGATTTTTTACACTCTCCAGCATAAGAAGTTCCTCCAATTAACACCAAGCGTCTTGTGAAATCTACTAAAATACATGTTGAAGATTTGGTATGGTGCCTGCTTGGATCAGCTTGAAAGCCTGGCGCCTGGATTATAGTAAAATCAGGCTTTTGATCTGACATATTATCAAGAGATTGAGTTATAAATAAGTTACGGGCAAATAAATTATGCCAGGCATATTCTGATACAACTCTAATTGAAAGTCTGTGTGCTGGATCTGCTCCGGCAAAACAATCCTGAACGTATAATTCTTTATCCTTTAAATAGTTGGTCATATCTTGCAATACCAACTCAAAGTCACTAGCTGAAAAAGGTTTATTTATGTCACCCCACTCGACTTCATTTTCAGTGATTTTATCTCGTACGACAAATTTATCATTCGGAGAGCGTCCTGTATGCTCACCTGTCAGCGCAATAAGTGCTCCACCAGATGCTATATCAGCCTCATCATTTCTAATGGCAGCAGTATAAAGTGCAGGAGTATTCAGATTCCAGTAGGTGACGGAGTTACCCGTCAAGCCTACGTGTTCAAGCCCGTGGGGGCTTACAAAAGGGCCTATATTCGTCATGACCGGCGGTTTCGCTCCTTCCATCTGGGTTCGAAGAACACCACCACGCCTCGAACCTATCTACACTAATAAACAAATACTAAATTCCCGAAATGGGCTTGACTAAATAGCAAGGCACATTGAACACCCTACATACGCACGTTTCAAGAGTGATCAATTGCCGCAACCTAATTTTTCATATTTTGTTTTTTTTACTATCTCTTTATAAACTCTCCCCAATAGATAATAACTTATTAAAGGGGCAAGTTTAATTCATTCATTACTTTTGCCTTATATTAAATTAAGTTTCTTAAATAGAGATTCGCTGACTTTTAACATTTCCCATAAGTTTATGCATTCTTTCCTAAATTTAATCATCCTAGCATTTAATTAAGTTTCTAAAATCTAAGATAGTTATACTATCTATAAGCCAAAATAATTAGAATACACAACAATAATATACCTTCGGTATGAACTGGGGTCTAAACTCTTTGACAAAAGTAGTAACAAATACTGTAACTTCTATCGATTAGTTCATGAAATTTACAACTCACCTTTATGAAACATTTTTGCTTGCTCTACCTATGATAATTGCTAGGGCAGGATTGCTTGTAATGGTAGCCATAGACACAGCTATGGTAGGACATTATGGAACCGAACCTCTAGCTAATTATGCCGCATCAAATGCACTACAAATTGTAATAGTACTTATTGGAGTAGGTCTAGCTCAAGGAACTGTAATAATGGTCTCTCAAGCAAGGGGAGCTGGAAACAATATTGCATGTGGACAAATTTGGAGAGTTGGCTTAGTTCAAGGAGTCTTTTTTGGGATCCTAATGGGACTCATTTGCCTTGCAGGTGAGCCTTTACTTCTATTGTTTGGTCAAACTCAGGCTGTAGCAATAGGCGGATCAGAAGTCTTGCGTTGGATTTCATGGGGTTTTCCAGCATTTATGATTTGGGCAACAACTGGGTTTTTTTTAGAAGGTCTTGGTAAACCTCTTCCTGCAATGATCAGTATGATTGGAGCCGTTGCATTAAATGCACTTTTAAACTGGATATTTATTTTTGGTGAAATGGGTGCGCCAGAAATGGGCGCTCAAGGGGCAGCAATAACAACATCTATAGTTCGATGGCTAATGATGGCAGCTCTTGTCATTTATGTATTAGTGACATTAAGAGATAAAGGTCTAGGGATAAGTGAACCAATCAAAGGTTTTTTTGAGCTTGCAAAAAAATATCGGAAAATTGGCTTTCCACTTGGTTTAACTCGAGGTCTTGAAGCTGCTTCATTTAGTGCACTAACCATGTTTGCTGGCTGGATAAGCACTATATCACTTGCTGGTTATCAGATCGCATTTAACCTAATTGCCCTAGGCTTTATGTGCGCAATTGGCATAGCCGGAGCAAGCACAGTAAGGATAGGCAATGCAGTGGGAAGAAATAACATGCTAGATCAGAAACGAGCGGGACTAGCAAGTGTAGTATTAGTCATATCTTTAATGTCTTGCTTTATGGGGGTCTATCTTGGGCTAAGTGATCAACTAGGAAAAATTTACACAAGTGATACTATGGTTTCTGGAGTTGCTGCAACATTAATTGGTTTGGCAGGCATAGTATTAGTCTTTGACGGTATACAGGCTGTATTAATGGGCTGTTTAAGAGGCTCCTCTGATGTATGGATACCGTCAATACTTCAACTAATTGCTTGGTGGGGGCTAACAGTACCAATTGGTTGGATTCTTGCATTTCATGCTAACTTAGAAGCTAAAGGACTTATGTGGGCTTTTTTAATAGGAGCAATTGCTGCAAGCGTGATGCTGGGAATACGCTTTATAGCTATTACAAGGAGACCAGGACAAATGGTTTAGTTTACAGCAACTATAAAAAATTTTATTTCGCCCTAAATTTGCCTTATTCATAATAAAATATAGTTTGAATTAACAAATAATTATGTGAGATAAGCTTGATTTATAGAATAACTCTAATTGATGATGATTTAAATATCTTGACCTCTGTTTCAATGGCTCTGGAAACTGAGGGTTTTGCCGTTCGTAGGCATAGCGATGCTCAGATGGGTCTGAAGGATCTTCTAGACTTTCCCCCTGATCTTGTTGTTTTAGACATAAAAATGCCACGACTAGACGGATTAGAACTTTTGAGACGGCTAAGACGTCGAAGCTCTCTACCAGTAATTTTTCTTACCTCAAGAGATCAAGAAAGTGACCAGCTTGCTGGACTGAGAGAAGGTGCAGATGATTATATAACCAAGCCCTTTTCTTTAGATCTCTTGATACAACGTGTCCGAGCAGTTTTAAGACGTAGCGATAACGTATCACTAAACAAGCCTAAAGCTAATGAAGAAGGAGCCTCAATAAAAAGAGGAAAATTGACCCTTGATCCTGCCCGATATCTTTGTCAGTGGTCCGAAAAGCCAATTCCAGTAACTGTAACTGAATTTTTGCTTATTGAAGCCCTTGTGAAACACCCTGGTCATGTAAAAAGTCGTGATCAGTTACTTGATGCAGGTTATGATCATGATACTTTTGTAGATGATCGTACAATTGATAGTCATATAAAGCGTATCAGAAAAAAATTTAAAGCCGTAGATACTAACTTTGCTCAAATTGAAACGTTATATGGTGTTGGTTATAGGTTTGTTGAGGTCAAAACATAAAAAATTATCAAGTGGCGCTCGTCCTCGCCACTTTCTTAGATCTTTGACTGCACGGGTCCTCGCTATAAACCTTTTGGCTTTGGCAATTCTTGCAGGAGGGTTTCTATATCTAGACAAATACCAAACTGAACTTTTAAATATTAAAGCAGAGGGGCTAACTCGTGAAGGTAAGCTAATAGGAAGAACTTTAATTAGCGAAACAACAACTTTACCTAAATCTAAAAGAAATATTGATCTTTCAAGGGCAAAATCAATATTGCTAAGGCTTGCAATTCCCAGTGAGAGGCGGGTTCAGCTATTTTTAGCAAATGGAAGCCTTGGTGTAGACAGTTATACTCTTCCTGGCTCAGCATTAGAGACTAGGAGTTTACCAAATCCATCAGAAGTAAGCTTATTTAAGCGAGTGTCTTTTGCTATGTACGAGTGGGCTGTTGAACTAATCCCACCACATAGACGTAAATCATTAAAACCGGCTCCCGAACAGCCAAAAGTTGATACATTTCCACTTTTAAAAAAGGCACTTTCTGGGCAATTCGGAAGTGGGGTATTTGAGTCCACTGATGGGAATAGGGTAGTCTTAGTTGCTCTTCCATTACAGTCGGTAAGGAGAGTTCAAGGTGCCTTATTAATAACAGGACAAACTGATGATGTAGATCGAAGTGTCCGGGATGTTAGATTCGCTCTAGTTGTTGCATTTCTAGTAGCGCTCTTAATAACTATTCTTCTGTCGCTTTATCTTGCACGTACTATAACTAGACCCGTTCGACGCTTAGCAGAAGCAGCTGATTCTGTAAGTGCTGGCTTAGTTCACAATGATGCAATACCTGACTTTGCAAATCGGCGTGATGAGATTGGGATTTTATCATCATCTTTGAGTAAGATGACCAAATCACTTTGGTCAAGAATGGATACAATCGAAAATTTTGTTGCTGATGTTGCTCATGAAATTAAAAACCCCCTGACATCACTTCGTAGCGCTGTAGAAACAGCAAAACGAATAGATGATGAAATCAAGAGACGTGAACTTCTTAATATAATAGAAACTGATGTAAAAAGACTTGACCGTCTTCTTAGCGAAATTGCTGATGCCTCACGTATAGATACAGAATTAAGTCGGTTACAACTAAAACCTCTTAACCTTTTAGTTATGTTACAAACTCTTATTGGACTTCATCAATACACATTTGAAGTTATAGGTCCACGAAAGATTATACTTGAGTGGGATACCTCCGAAGAGTTCAACACTCTAGCAGTTGCTGATCGTATGGCTCAGGTTTTTCAAAATTTAATCGATAATGCCCTTAGTTTTTCTCCTTCTAATGGAAAAGTTGTTATACGCCTCTATAAAGAACAGAACTGGATAAATATATCTGTATCTGATTCTGGTCCTGGGATTCCTACTAATGCCCGAGATAATATATTCCAACGTTTCTATACAGATCGACCAGACAATAATGTTTTTGGATCGCATTCAGGTCTTGGTCTTGCAATATCTAAACAAATTATTAATGGACACGGGGGTGAAATTATTTGTCAGAATCTAACTGATAATTTTGGAAAAATATCAGGTGCACTTTTTAATGTTAGGCTAAGTGCTATAAATATAAAAAAGAAAGATAGAAATTTATAGTTTAATGTGAGTAAACATATAAACTCTACTATTATTCCTCATAATGGGAATCTATATACTAGAACGAATAGGTATTTTCTGTATTCTCTCTTTTGGGTCTGGGCGAACAATATCTATATTAAGTAACCCATTTTCAAATACTGCCTCTTTAACTGATATACCTTCAGCAAGTATAAAGGTACGTTCAAACTGACGAGTAGCTATACCACGATGTAAGTAAGTTGTATGTTCGTCTTCACCTCTAAAACCACGAATATGTAGTTGATTTCCCTCAACTGCCACTTCTAATCTATCTGCACTAAAGCCTGCAACTGCAAGTGTAATGCGGATATCTTGAGAACTTAGTTGTTCTACATTATACGGTGGATATGTTTCTTCATGTGACTTAATTGTACGATTAAGTATTTCTTCTAAATGATCAAAACCAAGCAACAAAGGACTACGAAAAAGCGAAATGGATTCCATTTTTAAATTCCTTTGTATTGTTGAGAGAACCCAACATTATTATTAAAACACAAAAGCTTTTTACTTAGATATTTTAAAAGCTGATAATATCCTATGAATTAGCACATAAAAGTAATTTTTTACCAATAAAATTAAAAAAGGTTCAAATGGTAAAAATATACCAAAATTTAACTTTTAGAATCCTTGTAATTAATTTTATGGATTTGATTGGTTCCACAATCAAATCTAATTCCAGATTATACAAAACGAGGATTATCTTTAGCTGTCTTTGTATTGTTTTATTATACTCTCAAAATGCTCATGGGCTAATACCATCAAAACATTCAGATAGAAATAACCCCGCACAGATAGTAATTAAAGACACAAATACCTACTTACTGGCAGCTCTAGGTATAGATAAAGCCGATTCTATCTCACGAACACAAAGACAAATTCTTCTTGTCCAACGCATAAAGATCCGACTAGCCGAACTAGGTATATACAAAGGCTTAATTAATGGGGAAATAAATACTGAAACTACTCGCGCAATTAGGAAATATCAGCACCTTTCAAAACTTCCTGTAAATGGTATTCCATCAAGTTTTTTATTAAACCATTTAAAATCGGCAGTTAGTGACGCACAAAATCTTTTATTGAAACTAGATTATGCCCGCCAAAGACAAATTATTAATGCTCGTGGAGTTGTTGAAGACGTTCTCGGGTCAGAAAAAATATCATTTGATTTAAATATAGAAAATATAGAGGATGATTGTTTTATAAAACCTACAACTCGATGCTTGCTCTTACTGGCTGAAGTTTCTGCTAAAAAAGTAGAACAACCCGATCTGCGTGATTGGACTCTGAGCATTGTTTCAGAAGGCTTTGCACGAACAGGTGATATACAAAATGCTTTAAGAACTGCCCGATCTATTATTGACCCTCGTTCCGTTGTATCAGCAATTAGTGCAATAAGTATTATTCTTGCCGAGGAAAACCAGGCCTCAGAAGCTATTACCCTGGCTAACCGATTTCCAAATAAAAGAATGAGAGATAGAGTAAATAAAGCTATAGGGGAATCGGCAGCAAAGTCAGGTAATTTTGATGCAGCGGTGACTGCTGCAAGATTGATAAAAACACCTCAAATTAAATTTGAAAGCTTAATTCAAACTGCACAGAATGCTCTAGAAAAACAACATACATCACTAGCACACAAATTGTTAGAGCGTGCACAGAAATTACTACCAGAAATTATAACAAAAACTCTACGAGATTCAGCGTTTGGAGAACTAGCTCTCTTATATGAAAAAATTGGCAATTCTAAAAAGGCTAATAGATTTATTAAAAATATAGATAATGACTCAATCAGAGTTAAATTTATATGCAAAATATTAGTTGAAAAGACTTCTTGGCAAAGCCCCATAACATCAAAATATTTCTTAAAACAGGCATCTGAGCTTACTTCTAATATTACTCAAGGACCAGAAGTAGACCAAGCAAAAAGTTGGCTGGCTCATGCTTATGCCGTTGTAGGTGACTTTGAATCTGCGATAATGCATATATCTAGTATTCACCTAGGTTATACTCATTCATATGCGCTCAGTCGCGTAGCCATGGTAATGGGAGAAAAACTTTCAGCAAATGACGCCTCAACATTAGCTAAATCTATTAATGATGAGCAACTTCGAGTAATTGCACTCCTTACAATTGCTCAGACTAGACAGGATTTAGGAGATCATCAGGGAGCCAAAAAAATCCGGAAAGAAATTCATATTATTGCCATGGATATAAGAAATACCCTAAACAGGGTTTCAACAATTGCTGATTTATCGTTAGCAGAAGCTTATGCCGGGCGAGACAGTAGAATATTTTTTGAGATAGTATTAAAACAACTTAAAAAATTGAAAGACCATAGAACAAGAGCACAACTTCTTACCAAAGCAGCAACTACATTATATGTTCTTAAAGCATTTTAATGTGGAAATGTAATAGCCAGACTTAACTATTTATTTTTTAAAGCCATTTGATTTCAGAGCTAAAAGGCCTGATTGTAACAAATGTTATATAAATTTAATCAAATTATAAAATCTTTTATTATCCCTAACTCATTTACTGGAGCAGCGCTAATGATTTTTACTTGCGCTTGTTTTTCTGGTATGTCTGCGCTTATTAGGGAGTTAGCCGCAACTATTTCACCGTTTGAAATAGCTTTTTTTAGAAACATTGTAAGCTTAATTTTAGTTGCCCCCTTTTTCTTATGTAATGGATTTAAAAAATTTCAGCCAACAAATTTACGTCCACTCATATGGCGAGCTATTTTTGGAATTCTCGCCATGTGGGCTTGGTATTCTTCCCTAGCCCTGATCCCATTAGCTGAAGCAGTTGCTCTTAACTTCACGGTTGCACTATGGATGATCCCAGTTGCTATTATTATGTTGAATGAGCGTATTGGAATCCGAAGATGGATTGCAACCTTGATAGGGTTTGGGGGCGTTCTTATAGTCCTTCAGCCCGGTGCTGAAACTATGAGCTTTGGAGGTTTTCTAGCAATCTTATCAGCGCTTTTATTTGCAGTTTCAATGGCATTAGTTAGGAGTTTATCTAAAACTGAATCGGCAACTTCAATTGTTTTTTGGATGAATCTTTTTCTTACACCTTTATCTCTTGGACCCGCAATTTGGTTTTGGATCACTCCAAACCCAATAGAATTAATTTTACTTATTGCCGTAGGTGCTTTAGCAACTATTGCTCATTACAGTATGGCAAGAGCTCTATCCATGGCTGAAGCTAGTGCTCTTACTCCACTAGATTTTATACGGCTCCCTTTTGCTGCATTGATCGGTTATTTCATGTTCTCTGAAGTGCCCGCAGAAACTACGTGGGTTGGAGGAACAGTTATTATATTAAGTGCAATATACATTGCTCATAGAGAGAGCAAAAACAAAGTTAAGTCTAAAAGCTAACCTTTATAAAATCAGAGATTTGTCATATATAAGTTTAAGTCTATGATATAAACTATGAAAATCGGATTAATTTAATGGACATAAATGGTCAAAGTGCAATCATATCAGGTGCGGCTTCCGGGCTTGGAGAGGCTACTGCAAAGCATCTCGCTTCACAAGGCTGTAAAATTGGAATTATCGACATAAACGAAGATGCCGTTAAATCCTTAGCTGAAAAGACTGGTGGGGCTTGGGCTGTATGCGATATTTCTAATGCCCAGGCAACAGAGGAAGCTTTTGAACAACTCCAAAAACAAATTGGATCAATACGTGTATTGGTTGCATGTGCCGGCGTAGCAACAGGAAGTAAACTTGTTTCAAAAGACGGAACGCCTAACTCTCTTGATAAATTTCGAAGAGTTATCGAGATAAACCTTATAGGTACTATAAATTGTATGCGTCTTGCTGCCGCTAGTATGAGCTCCCTAGATCCTGTTGCTGAAGGGGAACGCGGAGTTATGATAGGTACTGCTTCAGCTGCGGCATTTGAAGGTCAAATCGGACAATGTGCTTATTCCGCATCAAAAGGAGGGGTAGCATCAATGACGCTTACTCTTGCCCGTGAATTGGCTCGTGATGGAATAAGAGTAAATACGATTGCACCGGGGTTAATGGATACGCCTATGACTTCTGGACTTCCAGATCCAGTACGTGAAAGTCTAATAGCTAAAACTCTGTACCCAAAAAGATTGGGTCAATCAGAAGAATATGCACAATTAGTCGAGCATATATGTAAAAACAAATTTATTAACGGTTCTGTAATTAGATTTGATGGAGCATTAAGGTTAGAACCCAAATAAATAATTTATTCCAAAACTTGTAAATTTTATTATAATTTAACTTCTTATAAGGAAAATACTTTCTAAAAATTATTTGTTTTCTGTTGATTTGAAAACTTTAAAACATAATATAATTAAGATATCTTGTGTTATCGGTTAAAGGAGATGCTTATGGTTACGAAAACAAATCGTCGGACTTATTCAGGCACAATGGCAGAAGCCCAGGTTGATGAAGGTCTTCGCAGTTATATGCTGCGAGTATACAACTACATGGCATCTGGCCTGGCATTAACTGGGATTGTAGCATGGGTAATGGCTGATACAGGGCTATATGAAGCCCTAATGAGATCAGGCATAGGATTCATTGTAATGCTAGCGCCATTAGGAATAGTGTTTTTTATGGGTTTTAAAATCCAGACCATGAAAGCCTCAACAGCACAAACACTTTTCTGGGTTTTTTCAATCCTGATGGGTGCATCTCTTTCATATGTTTTCCTCGCCTATACTGGGGCGGATATTATGCGTGTATTTTTTATAACCTGTGGCTTATTTGGAGCCATGAGCTTGTATGGATATACAACAAAACGGAGTTTGGCACGATGGGGCTCATTTTTAATGATGGGTTTAATCGGTATTATAATAGCATCTATCGTTAATGCTATTTGGTACGACGGTATAATGTCACTCGTTATATCTGTGATTGGAGTTATAGTTTTTACTGGACTTACTGCATATGATACCCAACGTATAAAGCAAACATACGTTGAAACAGATGGTCAGGCTTTGATGCTCAAGAAATCAGTGATGGGTGCCCTTTCACTCTATCTGAACTTTATCAACCTATTTGTTATGTTGCTGCATTTATTCGGAGGTGCTCGCGAATAAAGTTAAATAAACTTTCTTCAAAAACACCCGGCTGCTGAGCAGAGTCGGGTGTTTTTTTTAGGGACCAATGTTTTGTGCTAACTTTAGCAGAATTTACAATATACGTTCTAGCTTGCTTTGCTGGACTATATATTCTTGTGGCTATACTAATTTTTTTTATTCAACGCCGTTTAATGTACTTTCCTAATTCTATTCGAGCACGGCCTAACTCATATGGTTTAGATAGTATGGAAGAAATACATTTAATTACTGATGATGGTCTAACCTTGACAGCTTGGTACCAACCTCCCAAAGAAGGTGATATTTGTACTATTGTTTATTTTCATGGTAATGCAGGCGACATAGGAATGAGAGCAAAAAAGATTATGCCTTACATTAATTCTGGAGCAGGAGTACTCCTAACAACATGGCGTGGTTTTTCCAAAAACCCCGGTAGACCTAGTGAAATCGGATTATATTCTGATGGACTTGCAGCTATCAATTTTCTTCTAACACAGGGTCTCTCAGAAAATAAAATAGTTCTTTATGGCGAATCTTTGGGAACTGGAGTTGCTGTAGAACTAGCCTCCAATAATAATTTTTCTCCCGCTGCAGTTATTCTTGAAGCCCCTTTTTCATCTGCGGCAGATATTGCCGCTTGGCGTTTTCCAATTCTACCAGTTAGGAAATTAATTTTTGACTCCTTTAATTCTAATAAAAAAATATCTGATATCAATTCACCACTTTTATTTCTTCATGGTTACAAGGATCAAACCATACCCATAATTTTTGGATATAAATTATTTATGTCAGCCAAAAAACCTAAAAAATCAGTTTTTATTGAAAATGCAGGACACAATGACCTCTATGAATACGGGGCTGATATTGAGGTCATAAGTTTTCTTCAAAAACTTGGATTAATTAAAGGTAAAGAAACACCCAACTAAAATTAAAGTCTAAACTATAATTAATTTTTTATTCAACCATCCAGGTATGACCTCGTCTCAAAAGCTGATTAAGGTCTGAATGACCAGCTTGTTTCTTTAGTTCCTCGTCTTGAGCAAACATTGCAGCATTATAGGACTCTGTGGGGTTAGCATAAATCACTCCGAAAGCCATTGGACCATTTGGTGGCTTAAGTTCTCCTAGCATAATAGCAATATTTTTATTTTTCTCATCATGTATTAGTATATCTTTTTCCTCTATGCCATCCTGTCCAATATTAACAACTTCTAAAGCTAGTTTTTCTCTATTTAAGATTATACCTCGATCTCTCTCTTTACCAAAAATTAAGGGCTCTCCATCTGAACATATTAGCTGGTTGTTAATAGACCCTTTATCTCTTACTTCCTCAAATGTACCATCATTGTATACATGGCAATTTTGAAGGATTTCTACAAAAGATGCTCCCTTATGACCTTGAGCACGTTTTAGTACTTCAGGGAGAGTTTTTTGTCCTATGTCATAAGCTCTAGCCACAAATCTACCACCTACCCCAAGGGCAAATGATACAGGAGAAACAGGATGGTCCAGAGATCCAAAAGGAGTTGAGGGAGATCTAGTGCCCTCTTCAGAGGTAGGAGAGTATTGTCCTTTAGTTAGACCATATATTTCGTTATTAAAAAGTAAAAGATTCAAATCTACATTTCGACGCATTACATGAAAAGTATGATTTCCACCTATTGAAAGCATGTCACCATCACCACCAACAACCCAAACATCAAGATCTGGATTAGCTAATTTTAACCCTGTAGCAAATGCTGGGGCACGCCCATGAATAGTATGAAATCCATATGTTGACATATAGTATGGAAACCTTGCTGCACAGCCAATACCTGATACAAAAGCTACATTTTCAGGTGGTGTCCCTATCTCAGCTAAGGCCTTACGTACACCTTTAACTATAGCATAGTCACCACACCCCGGGCACCAACGTATTTCTTGGTCGGATGTAAAATCTTGAGCGGTAAATTCTTTAGCAATAGCAGTGTTACTCATATTAACCCTCTAGTATTGATATAATAGCAGCTTCAATTTCTGACACACGAAAAGGCTGGCCAGCCACTTTGTTCAGTCCCTTTGCTTCTACGAGATACTCTGCCCGCAAAACTGTGGAAAGCTGCCCCGCATTTAACTCCGGGACTAACACCTTTTCAAATGCTGATAACAATTGACCTAAATTTGAAGGTAAAGGGGAGATATTCCGAAGATGAATATGTGAAACAGCATGGCCTTGGTCTATCACACGTCCAACAGCTTGGCTAATTGGACCATAAGTAGAACCCCAGCCAACTACAGCAACTTGACCATTATCGCTTCCTAAGTCTATTTCTTGGGGAGGTAGAAACTTTGCAATGCCATGAATTTTATCACGCCTTGCATTAGTCATATTTTGGTGATTGTTGGGATCGTAAGACACATCCCCGCTATCACTAGCTCGCTCAAGACCACCTATACGATGAGTTAGATCGGGAGTTCCTGGCTTAACCCATGGTCTAGCCCCAGTTTTTGTATCCCTTAAAAATGGATGAAAACCCTCTGGGTCAGTCCGAAAAGCCACTGGGAATGGATCTATTTTATTTACATCTGGAAGTAGCCAAGGCTCTGCAGCGTTCACTAAGTAAGTATCACTAAGAATCATCACTGGAGTCATGAACTGTGTAGCAATTTTAACTGCATTTATGCCAATATCAAAACAGTCTGAAGATGATCTTGGAGCTAAAACAACCAAAGGAGCATCTGCATTTCTTCCATAGAGAGCAAGATATAAATCTGATTGTTCTGTTTTAGTTGGCATACCCGTAGATGGTCCAGCCCTTTGTGAATTGACCAATATAAGAGGAAGTTCGGCTGCAATTGCTAAACCAAGTGCTTCGGTTTTCAGTGCAACCCCCGGACCAGAACTTGATGTAATTCCCATAGCACCGCCATAAGAAGCTCCGATTGCTGCACATATAGCGGCAATTTCATCTTCAGCTTGAAATGTTGAAACATTGTAATCTTTTAAGCCTGATAAAACATGTAGCAAAGAAGATGCTGGCGTTATTGGATAAGATGCAAGCAGTAGCTTTAAACCTGCCAACGTACTACCTGCTGTAAGACCCCATGCAAGAGCTTCTGTACCTGTAACAGTTCGATATTCTCCAGGCTGAAATTCTGCAGATTTTACATTAAATACTGGTAAGGGGGCGGGAAGCTCAGCAGTTTCACCAAAAGCATGTCCTGCCTTAAGTGCTGAAATATTTGCATTTGCAATTTCTGGAAGTTTTTTAAACTTTGCTTCAAGCCAATTAACTGTGGGCTCTATATCCCGATCATACATCCATGAAACCAGCCCTAATGTCCACATATTTTTACAACGTTGACCATCTCGTTTGTTAACCCCAGACTCTTTAACTGACTCTAGAGTTAACTTACTAATGTCTATGTCTATACGCCGATAGGCATCTAGGGTAGAGCCATCAAGAGGATTTTCTGTAAAGCCTGCCTTTTCAATATTTTTTTCATTAAAGGTGCCTATATCAGAAATAATAACCCCTCCTATCTTTAGATCATCAAGGTTAACCTTCAATGCGGCAGGATTCATACATACTAATACATCTGGAGCGTCACCTGACGTTTTAACTACACCTGAACCAAATTGTATTTGGAAAGCTGAAACACCATATGTTGTGCCAATTGGGGCTCTAATCTCAGCAGGAAAGTCAGGAAATGTTACAAGGTCATTCCCAGCAACGGCGGTTTCGTCAGTAAACCTTCCGCCAGTTAACTGAATTCCATCACCAGAGTCACCAGCAAAACGCACTACTACAGAGTCTAGTGATTCACGATGCTCATTTTTTTGTGCCGATGCTGCATTACCCGACATGACGCAGATATTCTCCATATGGTCTAGCTAATTACAGAAATAACTATATTGTATCGCTACCCTATCTTAGCTATTTAAGCTACAACAAAATTTAAAATCCTAGAGTTGCTGAACGTCCATATGGAAGCACAACATAAAGAGCCATACATTTTATTCTATAAAATTAACTCAGATTTTCCAATACACCTATCATATCTTCAACTCGTGAAAACTTAGCACGAGGAGCGCTTCCTCTTGCAGCAGATTCTTCGACCTTTTGTATTCTTTGCCAAGCAGCAAAATCTACTACCCTACAGTCACGCTGTAATAATAACGAATTGACAGCAATGCGACCAGGTTTATTGGCTTCAGGTTTAAGATCACTTATTAATGTTTCTACTGTTTCCCGAGCATCAGTCTTATTAGTTCCAATCACTCCAGACGGTCCACGCTTAACCCAACCTGCTACATAAAGTCCTTTGGAAACTCTACCCAGTTCATTTGGAATAATTCCTTTTTTTTCATCAAATGGAACACCCGGAACTGGCTCTGATCGATATCCAGTTGCTGCAACTACTGCACCACACTCTATTTCAAGTTTTTCCCCAGTAGCTATTGCTTGTCCATTATCGATTTTGGTACGGTCAAAAATTATTGACTGCACCTTTCCATTTCCAGCAATTTCTATGGGTTGAGCACAAAACAAAAAATTTAACTTTTTTGGTTTAATATATTCAGTTTTCGTTCCAAACTCTCGCAAAGTTAACAGGTTTTTTTCTCTTACCCTACGATCTCTATCACTCATTTCTCCCACTACTGTATCAGGCAAAGATTTAACATCTACATATGGATCTGCCTCATCCAACTCACCCAACTCGCGCAATTCTACATTAGTGAATTTAGCTTCAGCAGCACTACGTCGAGCTACCAAATATACTTCTTCAATTGGTGCAGAATGAATTATTTTTGCAGCTTGGCTAGATAAGTCAGTATCAGCCATTTCTGACTGTGTTTTTAATAGAACACGCGCTACGTCTATAGCAACATTTCCAGCACCAATTACTACAACTGATTTTGTATTTAGATTTGGATTAAGATCTGCTGCGTCTGGATGACAATTATACCAGTTAACAAATGTAGCTGATCCATATACTCCTTGTAAATCAGCACCAGGTATATTTAATGGCTGATCTTTTCCTGCTCCAACAGATATTACAACAGCATTGTAATTTATAAGCAATTCATCAACTGAAATATCATGACCAACGGTGATATTACCAAAATATTTTACAGATTCGTTATTTAGTGTTTTAGTGAAAGCTCTCCATACACTTCGTGTTTTTTCGTGATCAGGTGCAACACCAAAACGTATAAGTCCAAATGGACAGGGAAAGCGCTCAAAAATATCAATTTCACATTCCTGACCAGAACGTAAAACTGCATCAGCGGTATAAAAACCAGCTGGTCCAGAACCAACTATAGCAATCTTTAATGTCATTCCCATCAACCTCTTCAACAAATATTCATAATCATCTTATTTATTCTATACACGTAATAAATAAGATAGACGAAAAATTAGTTAAAATTTATTTAATCCAGAAAAAACTAATACAATGATATTGTTATAAACCATACTATAATCTAAAACTTCTGAAAAATTGGAGCTAAATATGCTCATATCTTCAGCTCGGTCCATTTTACTTGTTGTGGACCTCCAAAAGAAATTAATGCCAGTAATACACAATAGGCAAGAAATTGAAAATCGAACGTGTATTTTACTAAAAGCGGCAAAAAAGTTAGATATACCAGTCATTATTACTGAACAATATCCTAAAGGATTAGGGGTTACAGAACAACAAATACTATGTGATTCGCCTGATAATTCACTAATAATTAGCAAGCTAACTTTTAGTGCAGGAAAAAATGTAGATGTTTGCTCTACCCTTGCAGATTGGAAACAAAGAGGTCGTGACCAAATTATTGTTTGCGGAACAGAAACTCATATTTGTGTTCTCCAATCAGTAATGGACTTGATTACACTAAGCTTTAAACTTTTTATTGTCGAAGATGCCTGCGGCTCACGAACAGCATTAAATCATAAAGCTGGGATAAAGCGGATGAGATTAGCTGGCGCAAATTGTGTAACTTCTGAAATGGTAGTTTTTGAGTGGCTTGAAGTTGCAGGAACAAAGTTGTTTAAAGAAATATCCACATTGATTAGGTAAAATAGTTTGATGTTATTAAATTTTATGGCGAAAATTAATTTGTCCTGCTTGATCGCCAATCATGTAAAAGTTAGAGTTTATTATATTTAGGGTCTAATATTAGTATATTATTGGAACCCTAAAACATTGATTAACAAAACTAAAGGTAATGCAAAGGTGAGGTAAGCTATGTTTTTCCGTAAGGCATTGGTAGCAATTATTGGTATTGGAATAGTTTTTAGTGCTGCGCTAAGTCAACCTGCAAGAGCCAGCCAAGACATACTTATTGGTGGAGGCTCAGTAACAGGTGTTTATTATCAGGTAGCTCTGCACGTCTGTAACTTATTAAACAAATATAATTCAGAGTCATACAATTGCGTAGGTCGACCTGCACTAGGATCTGTATTTAATATTAGAGCTGTTGAAAGGGGTCTATTAGATGTGGGCGTTGCCCAGTCAGATCGAAATTTCGAGGCCGTCAACGGTCAAGGAGAGTTCAATGGAAAACCCCAGGGAAATTTGCGAAGCCTATTTAGCATGCATCCTGAGACAATTTTGCTAGTAACAAGAGAGGACTCAGGTATATCTAAAGTTTCAGAACTTAGAGGAAAGTCAGTAAATATTGGTAACCCTGGATCAGGTCAGCGAGGAAATGCTGAGGATGTACTAAGATTGCATGGGCTTGATAGTGATAACGACATTAAAGCACAGGGACTACAACAGCAAGAAGCTAGTAGGGCGCTAGTAGACCAAAAAATTGATGCTTTCTTCTATACAGTTGGCAACCCTGCAGCTGCAATAGAGGAACCAGCAAACTCCACAGAAATCTCTATAGTGCCCTTAAACTCTGATGCTATTAGAGATTTTGTTAATGAACGCCCATATTATGTTATGACTACCATCCCGTCAGGAACATATACGGGCGTTGATAAAGATGTTGAAACCTATGCTGTTACAGCTACCGTAGTAACAAATGCTGGAGCCTCCGAAGATATGGTTTATGACCTTGTTAAAACCATTTTTGAGAATTTAAGTGAACTTCAAAAAGCACATAAAGCATTTAGCGTATTAACACCCGAAAGTATGCTTCAAGGTCTAACAGCTCCATTTCACCCAGGCGCCCTACGTTATTATAAAGAACAGGGATGGAAGTAAGAAAAAAATAAAATTTGAACAATTAACAGGGGCGATTATATCGCCCCTGTTTGTCTTGGGCGGGAACACCCATGATAAGACAGATTAATAAAATAGTCAGTAAGCTCATAAATTATGGCACAAGCTCACGTCAAGTTGGGATTCAAAATCCAACAAGTGTGAGTGAGGAAATCAATAAATTAGAAACCGGTCCACGAAAACCGTCTTTTTGGTTATCAAGATGGACAATTTCAGGACTATGTTTAGCATGGTCATGCTATCAACTTTATATAGCCTACTCTCCAACAAATGCGATTCTAGCAAGGTCATGGCATTTAGCCTTTGCCATATTGTTAGTTTACCTTACCTACCCAGCATTTAATAATAATCCATCTGCTTTAGCATCTAAAATCACTAGGTTTTTACGCTTATCATGGATTTTAAATTCTAATCGAAATCGTATTACGTTCCTTGATATCATCCTTGGAATATCAGCAACAATTTCTGCCCTTTATATTTGGTGGGATTACGAAGGTATTGTAATGAGGCAGGGTTTACCAAGCTCAGCAGATGTTTGGATTGGCATAGCTATGATAATTCTTCTACTTGAAGCTGCTAGACGAGCACTCGGTCCAGCTCTTGCAATCCTTGCAACTATTTTTCTTGTATATAGTTTTGTCGGACCATATATGCCCGATCTGTTAAGACATCGTGGAATTCCCCTTGAGTACGTAGTAAATGATCAATATCTTGCTGATAGCGGCATCTTTGGCGTTCCTTTAGGTGTGTCCACGAGTTTTGTCTTTCTATTTGTCCTCTTTGGGTCACTTTTAGACAAGGCAGGTGCAGGACGTTATTTTATAAATATTGCTTTCTCTGGGCTTGGGTGGATGCGTGGAGGTCCTGCAAAGGCTGCTGTTGTTGCATCCGGGCTAACTGGAATGGTCTCAGGCTCTTCTATTGCAAATACAGTTACTACTGGAACTTTTACAATTCCTCTTATGAAACGTGTAGGTTTGCCCGCACATAAAGCTGGTGCCGTTGAGGTTGCCTCCTCTACAAACGGTCAATTAATGCCTCCAGTTATGGGTGCAGCAGCATTTATAATGGCTGAAATAATAGGTATTCCTTATCTTGATGTAGTTAGGGCTGCACTTATACCTGCTTTAATTTCATACATAACACTTTTCTACGTTGTGCACCTTGAAGCTCGCAAACTTGACCTTCCAATTATAAAAAAAGTTGATTTACCAAAATTTAGTAGTACGGCACTAAAAGGTATTCACTATCTAGTACCACTGATTGTACTTATTGTTTTTTTAGTAGTCCTTCGCCGCTCATCAATTACATCCGCACTTCTTGCAATTGAGTCTCTAGCTATAATAATGCTCATACAACGTCCAGTAATTGCATACTTTGCATGGAACTATCACAAACAAAAATCCCAAAATGTAGAAGCACTTTCCAAGGTTATATTGAATGCATTAGTCAATGGCTTTCTTGATATTTTAGAGGGAATGATAAGTGGTGCAAGAAATATGATCGCCATTGGTGTAGCAACAGCAACAGCTGGCATAATTGTAGGTGTAGTAACTTCTACTGGCTTAGTTAGCCGCTTTGTAACTATTATTGATAGTGTGGCTGGGGGAAATGTTTGGGTGATGCTATTACTCACCGCTCTTACAAGCATCATTCTAGGAATGGGGCTTCCAACCACAGCAAACTATATCATTATGGCAACATTGACTGCTCCTGTTATTGTTAGTTTAGGTAGTGATGCTGGTCTTATAGTGCCATTAATTGCTGCACATTTGTTTGTATTCTATTTTGGAATTTTAGCTGATGATACCCCCCCAGTTGGGCTTGCAGCCTATGCAGCTGCAGCAATAGCTAAAGCTAATCCGATCAAAACTGGCATACAAGGGTTTAGCTATGATTTGCGTACTGCAATACTTCCTTTTGTATTCATTTTTAACCTTGATTTACTTATGATTGAAGGCACAAATTCCAAAGGTCAAATAATTTGGATTAATGATCCACTTCAAATAATCTGGATATTTGTAGCTTCCCTCACCGCAATGTTTACATTTGCAGCTTCTTTACAAGGTTTCTTTGGGTCTCGGACAAGTTTGGTATCCCGCTTACTATTGCTTGGATTATGTTTAATCCTTTTTAGACCAACCTTGGTCTCAGACCCAATAAATGTTTCAAGGGAACTTGTTCAAGCATGTGCAATAGCCATAACGGGTGTATTATACATTGGACAAAAGTTTCACACTGATATTTTACTAAGTGAAATATTAAAAAAATTAAAGATTATCTTACCAAAAAAATAAGTTAGGGTGTGTCCCTTCCGTAAATATCCTCCAACCTTATAATGTCATCTTCACCCAAATAATTACCAGTTTGGACTTCTATAACAACAAGCTCATCAGTGCCATTATTTGTAAGGCGGTGTTTTGAACCTAAGGGTATATAAGTTGACTGATTAGCCTTAAGGATTATTTCCATCTCATCACAATTGACCTTTGCATTTCCAGCAACTACTACCCAGTGTTCTGCTCTTTTTTTATGATACTGAAGTGAAATAGCGGAATTAGGTTTTAAAGTAAGTTTTTTAACTTGATAACCAGAATCAACATGCAATACCTCATAAGAACCCCATGGTCTTTGAACCTTAACGTGTTTATTAAATGCTTGAAAACCATCTTTTTCTACAGCTTTTACTAATTCTTTAACACTCTCTGACTGTGAACGTGGTACTACTAAAACTGCATCTTCTGTTGCTACAACAACTAAATCTTCTATTTCAGATACCCCCAAAAGCGGTCCATTACTATGCAAATAGTTATTGGTTGAGTTAATTGCTACAACTGAACCAGTAACAACATTACCTTTTTCATCTTTTTGCTCGTCTTCCCAAAGTGCTTGCCAAGAACCCACATCATTCCAACTAACATCTATTGGAATCATCGCAGCCTTTGTTGTTTTTTCCATTAAAGCATAATCCAGTGATTTACCTTTTAATTTGGAAAAAACGTCCACATTTAGTCTAAGAAAATCAAGGTCATTAGATGAAGATTTGAGTGCTTGTCTGCAGAGTTCAACCATCTCTGGTTCATGTATTTCCATTTCCTCAATAAGACTTTTTGAATCACAAAAGAAAATGCCTGAGTTCCAATAGTATGTTCCTTGTTGAATAAATAATTCAGCTTTTTCGGCGGTTGGTTTTTCAACGAAAGTCTCAACTTTTCTAGCCCCGCCTTTAAGTTTTTCTGTGTTTGACTTTATGTAACCAAACCCAGTATTAGGAGCAACTGGTAAAACACCAAATACTATAAAAGAACCATTGATTGCGTCCTCTGTTGCCGATTTTATTGCTCTGCACATTGCTTCCTCATCCTGAATTGAGTGATCAGAAGGTGTTATGAGCATTAAACCACCAGAATATTTTTCTTGAATGATCATGGCTGTAATAACCGCAGCTGGAGCAGTATTTTTCCCTATGGGCTCTAATACAATTTGAGCTCTTTGCAGTCCGATTGTTCTAAGTTGATCTGCTACTAGGAACCTATGATCAGAGTTACAAACAACTATAGTCTCGCCAAAACCTAATCCAGAGAAACGCTGAACAGTTTGCTGTAAAAACGTCTTGTCATTTGTAAATCTATGAAATTGTTTAGGATGGAGCTTACGTGATAATGGCCAAAGGCGGGTTCCTATGCCTCCACTCAATATAACTGGGTAAATAATTGATTTATTGTTCATTTTATCTATGACCGCCCCTCTTTTTGCTTATGAAGCAAGTTAGAGGCTACTCCTAATGCTAGGTTGGCACTAGACGTTTAGAAATATACAGGTGTATTTAATTTCCATTAACCGAAATCAAATACTGAACCAAATCAGCTAGTTTACTATCTTTCTTTATCCCAGAAAAACTCATTTTAGTACCAGGTAAATATCCTTTTGGGTCAGAAAGAAATGCCTCTAAGCGTTCAATAGTCCACACTCCACCAAAGTCAACCATTGCATCCGAATATCCAAACCCTACCGTTGAAGCAACGTCTTTCCCAATTATATTCCATAGATTAGGTCCAACCTTATTTGCACCACCTTCATTTATTGAGTGGCATGCAGAGCATTTTTTAAATACTTTTTTGCCTGAAGTGGGGTCAGCCTTGGAAAGTAACTCAGAAAAAGAGGGTTTATCATAATCTATGCCCGGCTCTTCATCTAAATTAACTTGGCTAGCCAATTGAGTTTTTGTATTAATTGGATAATGGTCAGCTGCATGCCACACATGTTCATCCCCGCTATGGTGAGGTTCAAACACGCCCTTAGAGACAATAGAAGCAAGCATAGCTATTACACCAGCAAGCAAAAAGGCTCCAGCGATTTTATTCAATTCAAAGGTATTCATGATCCTCATTTAAATCTGTATTTCAAACCGTCGGGAGATTAGCCGCTTCCCCCCGCTCTGTTCAACCCCTATAACATAAGAAAATAGTTTTGGAGTGATTATGTCGCATAAAAAGCCACAAAATACTGAATTTATCAAAAATCCTCTAGTAATTATACCTACACGTCTTTCCTCATCTCGTTTACCTGGTAAACCACTTGCCGATATCTGTGGTGTACCGATGATAGTAAGAGTACTAAGACAAGCAGAATCTGCCAAATGTGGACCAGTTATTGTAGCTTGTTGTGATATAGAAGTTAAAAATGTAGTTGAAAAGGCTGGTGGAGTAGCCATCATGACTAATCCAAATCATCTCTCTGGCTCCGATAGAATTTATGAGGCTTTACAAATATTAGACCCAAAGGAATTTTATGATGCAGTATTAAATATACAGGGAGACCTTCCCACCATTTCACCTGCAATTCCAAAAGAGGCACTTACTTTACTTAATAATGAAGATGTCGATATTGGAACTCTAGCTACAACTATAGTTGATACTTCAGAGTTAAATGACCCTAATGTAGTTAAAGCGATAGTTTCTTTGAATAAAAATAAAAATAATGGCAAAGCTATCTATTTTACTCGAGCAAATGCTCCTTTTGGAGATGGTGAAAGCTGGCATCACATAGGTATTTATGCATACCGCCGTAGAGCGCTTCAACGTTTTGTAAGCCTTACTCCAAGCTATTTAGAACAGCGTGAAAAACTAGAACAACTTAGAGCACTGGAAGATGGTATGAGGATAGAGGTAGCATTCGTTGACTCGGTTCCACTCGGAGTTGATACTCCTGCTGACTTAGAAAAAGTTAGACAAATAGTTGATAACCAAACAAAAACATGAAAGATCAGTCATTGACCAGTGAACAACCAAAAACTATTGCTTTTCAGGGGTTTGCAGGGGCTTATTCTGACTTAGCTTGTCGAGAAGCTTTTCCTGAATACTCAACTCTACCATGCTCCACATTTGCAGATACCTTTTCTGCAGTTGAGAAAAAAAATGCTACATGGGCAATGATACCTATTGAGAATTCTGTTGCTGGTCGAGTAGCCGATATACATCAAATGCTTCCTGGATCAGGACTACATTTTGTAGCAGAGCATTTTCAACGAATCCACCATCAACTTTTGGGAATAAAAAATGCTAAGATTGAAGATATAAAGACTGTTTATAGCCATGTACATGCAATCTCCCAATGCCATAAAGTAATAAAGGAATTGGGATTAAAAGCTATCGTTCATGCTGATACAGCAGGAGCAGCAGCAGAAATATCTACCAAAGGTGATAAATCAGCAGGAGCAATTGCTTCTTTGTTAGCAGCAAACACATATGGCTTAGAAATTTTGAGATCAAATATTGAGGATGAAGATCATAATACTACAAGATTTATATTATTAGCTAGAGAGCCTCTTGATCCAGGTATAAATTCAGGTCCAGTAGTAACATCTTTCGTCTTTCGTGTGCGTAACGTACCAGCAGCTCTTCATAAAGCTTTAGGTGGGTTCGCCACTAATGGTATTAACATGACAAAACTAGAGAGTTATATGGTTGGAGGGACATTTACAGCTACTCAGTTCTTTGCAGAAGTAGAAGCTCACCCGAATAGTCCTGGACTAAAAAATGCACTTGAGGAGCTTACTTTCTTTAGCAGAGAAGTCAGAATAATGGGAGTTTTCCCTGCCCACCCATTTAGAAAAATATTATCAGAAAAAAATTGAGTGTTTTTTTATTCTTCCATTAACCAGTCCTCAATTAGCCTCCGTGCTATAGAATAATCTCCAGGTAATCTAAAAGAATCATTTTCTTCAAACGATTTGAGATCTTTTCGGCTGACCCAAACTACATTTTCTAGCTCATCAAAATCAATATTTAATTCTGTCGTATAAGCTCGCGCAGTAAAGCCAATCATTAACGAACTAGGAAGTGGCCAGGGTTGAGAAGAATGATAAATTATATCTGTAACTAAAACACCTGACTCCTCAAATACCTCCCTTCTGACTGTTTCTTCAAGACTTTCTCCTGGCTCAAGAAAACCTGCAAGCGTTGAGTGCATTCCAGTTGGCCACTTAGACTGCCGACCCAGTAGGCACATGTCACCATTATAAACTAGAACTATTACAGCAGGGTCTGTTCGAGGAAAATGAGTAACTCCACATTCCTTTTTTGTACATTTTCTTTCATGTCCAGCTGCAAAAGATTTTGTTTTTGAACCACAAATACCACAATAACGGCTCCTACTATGCCAGTATAAAAGACCTCTTGAACAAGCAATTATTGATGCGTCTGTATTTTCAATTACCTGAACTGTGTCACGAATATCCATTAAAGATGTTCCAGGAAATCGATCAATAATAGTACTTTCTGGTATATGCGAGAGGTCCACGCCAAAATATGCGTACTTTTCTTTATCTTCCATAATACCAAGAAAAACTATTTCTTCATTACCATCAAGAAATTCAGAAATATCAACTATCCTTGTAAAAAAAGGTCTGATATCACTGGAAATTTGAATTAAATGACGATCGCGCCAATATACGACAAAACGTGAGCTAGGTGCTGACATTTTTTGTCTTATCCATGCTTTGTTTTTCCTATTTAACCCTTGTCTATCAAGAGGACTCCCAGAAAATACATTTCCTGGTAAATTTGAAAGAGGGACTTTTGTATTATTAACCATAAGATAAAACCTACACATCTAACGACATCAGTAAAAGTTCAAACTAAAATTCACCTTAAATTAGAAATTTATTTTAAAATTATAAACAATGATTGTTACTGGTATAAAAGTGTTACACTTAGTTATTCTTTTATTTACTTCCTTAAATATATTGCAAATAGTGATTAGATAGCTGATATAATGCTCTCGGAAGATTGGCTACGGACAGTTTCCTCGCTAAATCAGTCAGGTCCGAAAGGAAGCAGCTGTAACGAGGCTTTAGCTGGGTCGGCAGTCCAGTCTTCCACCTTTCTTATCTAATTTTAAAAACAAAACTGATTAAAATTATAAAGTAAAATTTTATTAAAGAGGCTCCGTGAGCGAAAAAACTAATTCACCATATCGCATTTTAGCCCAAAAATATCGTCCTAGCTTGTTTAGTGAAGTGGTAGGACAAGATTCACTTGTTCGTACGGTAAGTAATACTATTGAATCCAATCGCCTGCCTAATGCTTGGATTCTTACAGGCATTAGAGGCGTTGGCAAAACATCTATTGCTAGGATTATAGCACGGTCACTAAATTGCATTGGAAAAGATGGTAAAGGAGTAGCAACGGTAAACCCCTGTGGTATTTGTGATAATTGTATATCTATTTCGGAAGATAGACATGTAGATGTAATTGAAATGGATGCAGCTTCACGTACTGGGGTTGCAGACATCCGTGAAATTATTGAGAGTGTGAAATACTCACCAACTTCAGCAAGGTATAAAGTTTATATTATTGACGAAGTACATATGCTATCAACTGCGGCATTTAACGCATTGCTCAAAACTCTAGAAGAGCCTCCATCACATGTTAAATTTGTTTTTGCAACTACTGAGATCAGAAAGCTACCTATAACAGTCCTATCAAGGTGCCAACGTTTTGATCTACGTCGCGTGAGTGTCAACACTCTACATAGTTACTTTTTAGAGATAGCAGAAAAAGAAAAATTTAAAATTACTTCAGAAGCATTGCAAATTATTTCAGTTGCAGCAGATGGTTCAATTAGAGATGGCTTATCTCTTCTTGATCAAGCAATGTCAGGTGGTTCAAAGGAAATTACTAATGATATAGTAAAAAAAATGCTTGGGATGGCGGATAAAAATAAGGTTTTAGATTTGTTTGAAAACCTTATGCAGGGTTCTACATCAGCTGCGCTAAAAAATTTAAATGATCAATATGAAATGGGTGTAGAGCCTTCAGTCGTTATACAAGAACTTCTAGAAACCATACATTGGCTGACTCGCCTTAAAGTGGCTCCAGAAGTAGCTGAAGAATTTGACACACCAGAGAATAACAAAGTCAAGGGTCTTAACCTTTCAAGTAAGTTATCTATTCCAATACTTACACGAGCATGGCAAATCATGCTGAAAGGGTTAGAAGATGCCCGAGCGGCTCCTAATTCTCTTCAAGCTGTAGAAATGGTATTAATTCGGTTAAGTCATGCCTCAAAAATGCCCCCACCAGCTGAGCTAATTAAGAAGTTGCAGAAAGATCAGAAAAATTCTAATTCAAATGTTTCAGCTCAAGAGATTTTACAAAATACAGATTCACACCAAGAAACTGTTCATATCAGTAATAAACGTTCTGAAAATTCTAATATTCCAGATACTTCTCTGGAGTATGAAAATAAATTCATTTCAGAAGGTTCAGAAGCTCTAAAACTAGATGAAACTCCAACAGATCATAACCCATCAACTTTTAAAGATTTAGTGGACCTGGCAAAAGATAAAATGGAACCTAGACTCAATTATTGGCTGATAAATGATGTTCATCTTGTCAACTTCAAAACTGGACATATTGAGATTCGTTTACGCGACGGTTCATACGAAAATCTAGTTGGAGAACTTAGCCAATGCCTAGATGATTGGACAGGAAAACGTTGGGTTATTGCAATATCTAACAAAGAGGGAGAGCCAACACTTGCACAACAACAAAGTTCTAAAGAAGAGGCTATTTATGAATTAGCCTCACAAAATCCAATTGTAAAAAGTGTTCTTGATGCCTTTCCTGGTTCCAAAGTTAAAAATGTTATGAACCATAATAATGAGTCATATAAAAGTGGAGATAAAGAATAATGAAGAATATTGGCCAAATGTTAAAACAAGCCCAAAAAATGCAAACTAAAGTGGCTGAGATGCAATCTGCACTTGAAGGTCATGAGATAACTGGCGGTTCTGGAGCTGGTATGGTTAGTGTAACACTCAATGGAAAAGGGGAGATGCGAGCAATTAAAATTGACGAATCATTAATTACCGCAGGCGAAACTGAAATGCTAGAAGATTTGATAGTTGCTGCTTTTAATGACACAAAAAATAAAGTAGAAGCATACGTAGCCGAAGAAATGCAAAAAGTTACGGCTGGCTTATCTCTTCCGCCAGGCATGAAACTTCCTATTTAACTTTAGAAAAACTGTTAAGGAGAACCGGTCATGGTTGGACCGGAAATAGAACAGCTTATTACTTATCTTTCAAAACTTCCTGGGCTTGGTCCACGCTCGGCTAGAAGAGCAGCACTATATATTCTAAAACGAAGAGAAAATATTTTGCTGCCACTAACTAATGCACTTGAAGTTACTGCTCAAAATATAAAGACCTGCGATTCATGTGGTAATTTGGACTCTATTAACCCATGTACTATTTGTGGAGATCTAAAACGTGATAATGGAGCCCTCTGCGTAGTTGAAGAGGTAGCTGACCTTTGGGCGATAGAGAGATCAGGGGCTTATAAAGGAAAATATCATGTACTTGGGGGACTTTTATCACCTCTAGATGGGGTTGGTCCAGAAGATTTAAATTTACATAATTTACCGCAAAAAATTAAAGATCAGAATATTTCTGAAGTTATTCTTGCAATGTCAGCAACAGTAGATGGTCAAACTACGGCACATTATGTTGCTGATTGCTTAAATGACATAGTAGTCAAAGTTACTCGGTTAGCCCATGGTGTACCTGTTGGTGGAGAATTGGATTATCTTGATGATGGCACTTTAAGTACTGCGTTGAATTCCAGACGAAGTATATAAATCTAAACAGTTACTAAATTATTTCTCATTATAAGAGGTTCCACTTAAGTTTTTTGTAGCATCAATGGGCTCTTCAAGTTCAACTAACTCTATTTTTTCCCCGCGGCGAGTAACCTTATCTGCTGATGTCCTTATGTCTGCAACATCTCTCGTGGCAAGATCAAAATGCTTTTGAAGTTTGCCTACTCTCTCATCTAGTCTCCCCACATCAGACATAAGGGCTACAACCTCTTTTTGAATTACACTAGCTTGCTCATGCATCTGAAAATCCTTAAGAATAGCACGAACTGTTGTAAGTGTTGCCCACAATGTAGTTGGTGATACTATCCATACATGGGCACGATGTGATGCCTCGACAGCTTCTGGAACATTTGCATGTAACTCGGCATACACTGCCTCTGATGGAATAAACATAAGTGCAGATTCTGCGGTTTCTCCAGATACAATATACCTGTCTGCTATATCCTTTATATGGCGCTTTATAGCATCTCTAAATATCCTTATAGCATTTTTTTTCTCAACTTCATCGCTTGCATTTCGAAGCTCGTGGTAACTCTCTAATGGAAATTTAGCATCTATAACAATTGAACCCGGAGGATTAGGAAGGTCCACTAGGCAATCTGCTCTGCGACCATTAGACAATTGTGCTTGAATTTTATAGGCAGATGGCGGCAAAACATTTTCTACTATATGGTTTAGCTGTATCTCCCCAAACGCTCCACGTGCCTGTTTATTAGATAATATATCCTGCAAACTTATTACCTGCCCCGAAAGTGCCGAGATATTCTCTTGGGCTTTATCAATAACTGCAAGTCTACTTTCAAGTTTGCTCATAGTTTCAAGCGTTTTTTTAGTGCTGGCGTGCAAGCCTTGCTCAAGAGTTTTAGATAATTTTAACTCTTGATTTTGAATACGTTCATTAATTGCAGCTCTTGCTGCATCACCTGACTCACTTAGAGCCTTGATTCTTCCCTCTAAGCTTGCCTGCCGCTCAAGTGAAGATTGGAAAAGTCGTGTTATCTCATTTATAGTCTCAGTACTATTTTTTTCTTCCTTGTTAAATCCTTTTAGGCGCCATCCCATCCATAGTACTGCTGCTGCAAGCAGCAAAGCACTAACAAGAAAAATAGAGAGTAATATAGTCATAAAAAATAAGACTCCTAACTGGGTTGACGATTAATAAACATGATAATAACTGTTCTACTACAACTTATGGTAGAAGAAATGACTGTACTGAAAATTCTTATTGCTCCAGATAAAAGACTTAAGCAAAGATCTTTACCTGTAAAAACAGTAGATAAAGACATTAATTTGCTTGTAAAAGATATGTTAGAAACAATGTATGCTGCTGATGGCTTGGGTTTAGCTGCAATTCAAGTAGGTGTCCCGAAACGAATTATTGTGGCAGATATACACGATATAAATGATCCACCAAAGCCTATTTGCCTAATAAACCCGGAAATTATTAGAACAAGTTCTGACTTTATTTTACACGAAGAAGGTTGTTTATCCCTACCGGATCAATTTGCAGAGGTCAGGAGACCAGGTTCTGCTAAGTTTAGATACCTTGATTGTGATGGAAAAGCCTGCGAGCTTGAAACAAAAGGGGTATTATCAGTCTGCCTACAACATGAAATGGATCACCTTGAGGGAACACTATTTGTAGATCATTTGTCAGCACTAAAACGCAAAATAATTTTGCGGAAATTGGCAAAAGCAAAAAAAAGTGAAGGTGAGACTTTAGGGCAACCTTCTTCCAAATAAAATAATATAGAGGAAAAAGCCGTGTCACCTCTCAGAGTAGTATTTATGGGTTCCCCTGAATTTGCCCTTCCTTCGCTTGAATCAATTTTGAATGCTGGTCATAATGTAGTAGGAGTTTATACGCAGCCTCCTAAGGAAAAGGGAAGAGGCAAACAAAAACAAATGACAAAAGTAGGTCAATTTGCCCTTTCACAGGGTTTAGAAGTCAGAACCCCCCCAGCTTTAAAAAATAAACAAACTATCGATAAGTTAATATCTCTAAAACCTGATATTATTGTTGTAGTTGCGTATGGTAAAATTCTACCAAGTAAGCTTCTATATACGCCCAAATTTGGATGTATTAACGCTCATGCTTCTTTATTGCCTAGATGGCGCGGGGCGGCCCCCATCCAAAGGGCAATCATGGCAGGAGATACAAAAACAGGCATTAGTATCATGCAAATGAAGGAGGGACTGGATACAGGACCTATTTATTCTTCTAAAGAAATCCCAATAAGTGATTTAAATACTTCAGGGGAGATACATGAAAAATTATCCATACTTTCAGGGAAAATGATTAAAAATATAATCAATGCGTTATGTGAAGGTCAGGTTAAGCCTAAAGCTCAATTAACAAATGGAATTACCTATGCGCATAAAATAGAAAAATTTGAAGCTCAAATTGATTGGCAAAAAACAGCAAAACAAATTTCTTGTCAGATAAGAGGGCTAAATCCTTCGCCAGGAGCCTGGTTTTATTCCCGTGGGGATAGAATTAAGGTTTTACAGGCTAAAGTAAGTGATAATTTGGCTTCAGAGAAGATTGGTAAAATTTGGTGTAATTCTAATGGTGAGTTGTTAGTAACATGTGGCACAAATACAGTGATTTCATTACAGAAACTGCAATATTCAGGTAAAAAGCCTCTTGAAATCAAAGAATTTCTGAGAGGTCGACAATTTCCTTTAGACACCATTCTGCCATGCCCAGATATAAATTAACCATAGAATATAATGGAAATGGTCTTGTTGGATGGCAACGACAAACTAATGGACCATCTGTTCAAGGTAATCTTGAAAATGCTGTGTTTTGTTTCTCGGGAGAAAAGATAACTGTCTTTGGTGCTGGTCGAACTGATGCAGGCGTTCACGCACTAGGACAAGTTTGCCATCTTGACCTGAAAGAAACTTACCCAAGTAGAGTTATCCAAAATGCAATTAATGCACACCTGAAGCCAAATGCAATCAGCGTTTTGAAGGTTCAAACTACACCTCCAAAATTTGATGCACGTCGTGATGCTATATCAAGAACCTACGAGTATAGAATAGTTAATAGGCAGGCCCCATTATCTCTTGAACGTGGTAGGGCTTGGTGGTGCCCAATACCTTTAAACGAAGCCGAGATGTCAAGAGCTGCGCAACAGCTTATTGGTGAGCATGACTTTACCTCCTTTCGCTCTTCAAGGTGCCAAGCAAACTCTCCAATACGAACACTTGATAGTCTTAAAATTCAAAGACTAGGCGAAAACATTTATATTACTGGAAAGGCAAGGTCATTTCTTCATAAGCAAATGAGAGCAATTGTGGGAACTCTCAAATTAGTTGGGGATGGGCGCTGGACAGAAAGGGATGTAGCCTCATTATTAAAGGCAAAAGACCGCCGGAAAGGAGCAGCAACCGCTCCTCCTGACGGACTTTATCTTACCAAAGTAAACTATTAATAATTTGTTAAATTTACTTTTTTGATACTTTTTTAGCCTTACTTGCGACCTTTTTCTTCGGTGCACTTTTAGCCTTACTTGCGACCTTTTTCTTCGGTGCGCTTTTAGCCTTACTTGCGACCTTTTTCTTTGGCGCACTTTTAGCCTTACTTGCGACCTTTTTCTTCGGCGCACTTTTAGCCTTACTTGCGA
>MDSW01159088.1_pt1 | contig 43224 bp, 37 predicted proteins | sample 811171 | NCBI WGS metagenome assembly MDSW01 (sample SAMN05326641, study PRJNA326480) | marine metagenome | isolation source: seawater | place: Atlantic Ocean: North West | collected 2012
AAAGGTATATTAGCCGCTGATGAAAGCACTGGAACTATGACAAAAAGATTATCCAGTGTTAACGTTGAGTCAACATCAGAAAATAGACTTAAATTTAGAGAAACATTATTTTCAGCAGAAGGTATGAAAAATCATATTGGCGGTGTTATCCTTTATGATGAAACTATAAAACAGAAATCCTCTTCTGGTAAATCAATACCGGAGTTAATTAAAAGTTTTGGTTCTATACCCGGAATTAAAGTAGATACTGGTGCAAAAAAATTAGCTGGATCACCTGATGAAAAAATAACTGAAGGATTAGATGGACTTAGGGAAAGATTGAGTGAATATTACAAACTTGGGGCAAGATTTACAAAATGGAGAGCTGTGTACAATATTTCTAATAAATACCCATCAGAATTATCAGTTAAATCAAATGCTCATGCACTGGCTAGATATGCAGCTTTAGTTCAGGAAGCAAAAATGGTTCCCATTGTAGAGCCAGAAGTTTTAATGGATGGAGAGCATGATATTTTAAAGTGTTATGAGGTGACATCTCGTGTCTTAAATGAATGTTACAAAGAACTAAAATTGCATAATGTCAATCTTAAAGGAACAATATTAAAACCCAATATGATATTACCGGGCAGTAAATCGAAAAAAAAAAGTACTTCGACAGAGATAGCTAAAATGACACTTAAATGTCTTAAAGAAAATGTTCCCAAGGATGTTCCTGGAATAGCTTTTCTTTCTGGAGGACAAACTGAAATTGAGGCTACTCAAAATTTAAATGAGATAAATAAAATTAATGACACAAATTTTTTAATAAGCTTCTCATATGGTAGAGCACTGCAACAGAGTGCGCTAAAAAATTGGGGCAAAAACATAAAAGATACGAATAATACACAAAGAATCTTTAATCACAGATCTAAAATGAATGGGCTATCAACTTCTGCAAAATGGAGTCTAGATTTAGAAAAACAAGTAACAGCCTAGATAAAATTGAAAAGATATATTTATTTAATATCACCTCGAAAAATTAAAGGAGAAAGTTTTTATAAAGAACTAAATGACGTATTAAAAACAAAAAAAATTAAATATTTTCAGTTAAGACTAAAAAATATATCAACTGAAAATCTAATAAAAATATCTAAAAAAGTAAAAAAAATAGTTAAAAAAAACAACGTTAAATTTCTGATTAACGATAAACCCATTGTAGCTAAACTAATTGATGCTGATGGTTGTCATATTGGACAAAAGGATATGAATTTAACTAGTGCTAGAAAAGTACTAGGAAAGAATAAAATTATAGGCGTTACCTGCCACAACTCAAAAAGATTGGCACTTGAAGCTAAAAAATTTAATGCAGATTATGTTGCCTTTGGATCTTTTTTTAAATCTTCAACAAAAAAAACTGCTTTTAGAGCCAACTTAGAAATATTGCGTTGGGCTAAAAAAAAAATTAATATGCCCTGCGTTGCAATAGGTGGAATTAATAGTTCTAATTATAAAAAAATTTTATTAAGTGGAGCAAATTTTATTGCTTGTTCAAATTATGTTTGGAATAACAAAAAATTAAAACCTATTTCAGCTATAAATAAATTTAAATAAAAATGAAAATTTTAGGTAATGAAATAAAAATTGGGATGATAATTGAGCATAAAGATGATTTATGGTCTGTTTTGAAAGCTCAGCATGTAAAACCAGGTAAAGGTGGTGCCTTTAATCAGGTAGAATTAAAAAGTGTAAAGAAAGGTACAAAATTAAATGAAAGATTTAGATCTAGTGACACTGTTGAAAGAGCTGTTTTAGATGAAAAAAAATTTAATTATTTATATGAAGATGAAAATAGTTGTCATTTTATGGATCAAATAAACTTTGAACAAATTCAAATAAATAAATCTCTATTAGGAGATAAGACAAAATTGCTTAAAGAAAATATGGAAGTAAATGTTCAATTTTATGAAGATCAACCTTTATCTGTTGACTTGCCTAATTCTGTTGAATTGATAATTGAAAAAACAGATGCAGCAATTAAAGGTCAAACAGCATCCTCTTCATATAAACCTGCAACCTTAGAAAATAATATAGATATTATGGTTCCTCCATTTATTAATCAAGGTGATAAAATTTTACTCGACACGCGTTCATTAGAATATATTAAAAAAATTAAATGATGAAATTGAATTCAGCAAATATAAATGTAATGGAAAAAGCTTGTAGAAAAGCTTCTAAAATTTTAATAAGAGATTTTGGTGAAATAGAAAAACTTCAAGTATCTGTAAAAGGACCGGGGGATTTTGTTACTGTTTCTGATAAAAAAGCTGAGAAAATTCTTATAGAAGAATTAATAAAAGCTAGGCCAACTTATTCAATTTTAAGTGAAGAGGCTGGGGAAATAAAAAATGATGAGGAATTTAAATGGATAATTGATCCAATAGATGGAACTTCAAATTTCCTTCATGGAATTCCCCACTTTGGAATTTCAATAGGTTTAGAACAAAATAAAGAAATTATTTGTGGAATTATTTTTGACCCAATTAAAAATGAAGTTTTTGTTGGTGAAAAGGGAAATGGATCTTATTTAAACAATCAAAGAATGAGGGTTTCTTCTAGATCTAAGTTAAAAGATTGTATTATTTTTACTGGTGGACCAAAATACAATTCGGAAGATAGAGACTTGGCTATTAATGAATATAAAAAATTTTCATCAAAAGCACACACTCCTATAAGAAAGCTAGGAAGTGCAGCTCTGGATATGGCCTATGTAGCTGCAGGAAGATGTGATGGTTTTTGGCAGAGAAATTTAAACTATTGGGATATTGCAGCTGGAATTATCTTAGTAAAAGAGGCCGGTGGTTACGTTACTGATTTTAAGGGAAAAGGCGAATATATTGAAAATAGAACGATTTTAGTAACAAATTCTAGAATAAATGAAGAAATGATGGAAGTTTTAAAGTAATTAATTTTTATTGTTAAACAATTTTTTTTAATATATTAAATGTTGCGATATGAAAAAAAAAATACATCCAAACTATCATAAAATAAAAGTTGTAATGACTGATGGAAGTCATTTTGAGACAATGTCAACATGGGGAAAAGAAGGTGACACTATGAAATTAGATATTGATTCAAAATCTCATTCTGCGTGGGTAGGTGGAAATCAAAAGATTTTAGATAAAGGCAGAGTAAGCAAATTTAATAAAAAATTTAGTAATTTAAGATCAACAAATAAAAAATAAAAGATGAGCGATAAACCATTTATGCCAAAAGCGACTGCCGTTTGGTTAGTTGAAAATACAAACATCAGCTTTAAACAGATAGCTGATTTTTGTGGATTGCATGAACTTGAAGTTAAGGGTATTGCTGATGGAGATGTGGCCAAAGGTATTAAAGCCTATAATCCAATTTTAGCTGGACAGTTAACAAGGGAAGAAATTGAATCTTGTTCTAAAGATATCAACAAAAGTATAAATCTTAATAAAAAAGATTTAGATATTGAGTCACAAAAGAAAACACAAAGAGGATATATACCTTTATCAAAAAGACAGGATAGACCAAGCGCAGCACTATGGTTGATTAAAAATTTTCCTCAATTATCTGATGGACAAATTGCTAAGCTTGTTGGAAGTACTAAAAATACGGTATCTTTAATAAAAGGTAATAATTATTGGAACTCATCAAATCTAACTCCAAAAGATCCTGTTGTTTCAAATTTATGTTCTCAGGTTGATATACAGAAAGCAGCTGAAAAAGCAGCAAGAAGAATTGCTAGAGATAAAAAAAAATTAGAAAAAGAAAACAAAGAAAAACAAGAAACTGCTTAACAATAATTTAATTAATTAAAAATATGAAAAATAAATCGCGACCACTTGTAGGAATAATAATGGGAAGCAAATCTGATTGGCAAGGTACTATGGAACATTGTAGCCATACTTTAAAACAATTTGGTATTAAACATGATGTAAATGTAATATCTGCACACAGGACTCCAAAAAGGTTGCACAAATTTCTGGCAAAAGCAGAAAAAAATAAAATAGAAGTAATAATCGCAGCGGCAGGGATGTCTGCTCACTTAGCTGGAGTTACAGCTTCATTAACCACATTGCCAGTACTTGGAGTTCCAACAGAAAGTAAATTGAAAGGATTGGATAGTTTGCTTTCAACAGTTCAGATGCCAAGTGGGATTCCAGTTGGAACATTGGCTATCGGAAAGGCTGGAGCAATTAATGCAGCCTTGCTAGCTGTATCTATTTTATCAGTAAGATATAAGGAAATTCAAAATAAACTTAGGAAATACAGAAGTAATTTTGAAAAAAAAATACCTAAAAAACCCTATTAATCTGTCTAGACAATCTTTTTTAATAGTGCTAGTTAATGCGTTTTTAATCAGGAGGCATTTATTAAAATAGAAGTTAAAGATAACAATGTTGATCAGGCTCTAAGAATTTTGAAAAGAAAACTTCAAAGAGAAGGTTTTTTTAAAATTTTAAAAATTAAAAGCAATTACGAAAAACCATCAGAAAGAAAAAAGAGAGAAAGATCAGAAAATATTAAAAGAGCAAAAAAAATCAAAAGAATGAGAGATTATAACATTTGAATTTTATTTGCTTAAAAAAATCTTAAGATATAGGATAATTTAAATTTATCGCGGGGTGGAGCAGTCTGGTAGCTCGTCAGGCTCATAACCTGAAGGTCGTAGGTTCAAATCCTACCCCCGCAACCAAAATTTAACCTTTAATTTTCTATAAAAGTAGAACTCTCTTTATCGGAATCTATACCTTGAAAATCTAGCAATCCTTTTTGTATTGTTTCAAATATTTTTTCATCAGAACTCCAGGCTGCGTATCTAATAGATTTATTAAATATCTTTGGAAAAATATTATCAAATTCTTTACCTTTATTAATCGCCCACATTAAATCTATATTGTTATTTATTGCCCATTTGACAATCATCATCACAAGGGCATTCTCGTGTAAACTTTCAGTATGAAAAGTATATAAAATATTTAATCTTTTAATATTTTTTACTGAATAAACGTGAACTATTGAAAAATTATTTTTATATTCAAAAAAAAATATATCCTTCTTATAAGGGCATTCCATTAATCTCCAATATAACCATTGTTCGTCTCTGATGATTTGCGCAAATTCTGTATTTTCTTGATACTTTTTTAATTTAAATGCTTCATTTAAACTTTTAAAATTACTCTCAATTGGGTAAGGATTTATAGAAATATTTTTATTATATTTTTTTTTTATAAAATATCTAACGCTGGTATTAACAAAATTTAATTTTAGATTTTTTATTACAGGAATAAATTTCATTAGATTAATTGGTTTAGCTAATCTTTTAGTGTCAAAATTATCTCTCCATCCCAATTTTTTTAACACTCTAAGAGAATCGGGGCTACAAATTGCCATTTGGTTTGGACAAATTTTCATCCATTCTTTACTTAAAAGTTTGCCAAGACCTTTGCCTTTAAACTCTGGTAAAACGGCGTAGTCTTGAAACCATATAGCGGGTATTTTTTTTCCTTTGATATTTAGTTCTGTAGGTAAATATGCAGCTTGGCCAATTACCTTATCATCTAATGAAAGAATTATTGGCTCTGATTCAGTTAAACCCACCCTGTACCACCAACGCCAGTTTTTAGTTAAAGATTTGTGTCTTTCAAAATAAGTTTTTTTATAAAAATTAGATAACTTATTAATATCTACTTCAGAAATTTTATTTATTTTATATTTTTCTAACAAAGTGTTTTTAGAATGCATCAATATTTGTCTGGAATTTTCCAAGAATTAAAGCATGTGTATCTTCTGTTCCATCATATGTATTCACAGTTTCAAGATTAACTAAATGCCTGATGATATGGTATTCATCCAAAATTCCGTTTGCTCCTAACATATCTCTTGCATCCCTAACTATATTTAATGCTTTTCTACAATTATTTCTTTTCAACATACTAATTGCAATTTTTGTATCTTTGCCACCATCCATTGCTTTACCAACATGTAAACAGGCGCTAAGACCAAGAGAAATTTCAGTTTGTATATCAGCTAATTTTTTTTGGATTAACTGTTTGGCAGCTAAAGGTTTTTTATTTATTATTCTATTTTCTGTGTAATCTTTTGCAATCAGCCATGATGCTTGTGCGGCCCCCATCGCACCCCAGGCGATTCCATATCTTGCTTTATTTATACAAGAATAAACAGATTTCCATCCTTTAGTATTTGGTAAAATACTACCTTTAGGAACTTTAACATTATTTAAAATTATTTGTCCTGTTTGACTAATTTTCAAACTAGCCTTATCAATTAAAGATGTGGTTAAACCTTTTGTTTTTCTGTCAACAATGAATCCATGAACCTTTTTGTCTTTATCTAAAGCCCATATTATAAAAACATCTGCTATAGGAGCATTCGTTATCCAATTTTTTGTACCATTGATCAAATATCCATCAGAAAGTTCTGTAAAATTTGTTTTCATAGAAGAAGGATCTGAGCCTGAAATACTTTCTGTCAATCCAAAGCATCCAACCAAATTTCCTTTTACAAGTTCAGGTAAATAATTTTTTTTCTGCTCCTCTGATCCAAAGTGAAATATTGGATGAATTACTAAAGATGATTGAACAGATATTGCGGAACGATAACTACTATCTACAGATTCAAATTCTTTTGTAACCAAGCCATATGCTATATTGCTAGCATTCGCAGCGCCATATCCACTTATTGATAAACCTAAAAAACCTAGACCACCGAATTCCTTATAAATCTTTTTGTCAAAAAAACATTTTTTATTATGCTCTATAACATTAGGCAATAATTTTGATTTACAGTAATCCTGTGTTGTTTTTTGTATTGATTTTTCTTCTTCTGACAATAAGTCATTTAAATAAAACGGATCTATCCAAGTATCCTGTGAATTTATTTTGTTATTTTTCTTATCCATATTTAATCAATCTTTATTAGCTTGCTTCCTTAGTAAAAACTTTTGAGTTTTTCCAGTGGGGGTTTTATCTATCTTACCAAAAATAATTTTTTTTGGAATTTTAAATTTTGCCATATTAGACTTACAAAAATCAATGACTTTTGGTTCTGTTAGTGTTGATTTTTTTTTTATAGTAATAAATGCACATGGAACTTCTCCCCATTTTTTATCTTTTTTTGCAACCACTGCAGCATCAATAATATCAGGGTGTTGAAAAAGAATGTTTTCTATTTCAATCGTACTTATATTTTCTCCACCAGAAATAATAATATCTTTTGATCTATCTTTTAGTTCAATGTAGCCATTTTTATGAACAACACCTAAATCACCTGTATGAAACCAACCTTCTTCAAAAAATTCTTTTGTTGATTTTTTATCTTTATAGTATCCCATCATTACAGTATTTCCCTTCATGTAAACTTCTCCTAGATCCTTACCATTTTTAACTACAGGTCTATTACTTTTTTTATTTATAACTTGTAAGTTATCAATTCCTAGATATTTTACTCCCTGTCTTGATTTCAACTCTGCAATAAGATTTTTATCTTTTATTCTGCCCCACTCTTTTTGCCATTCACAAACTACTGCGGGACCATAAACTTCTGTTAAGCCATATGTATGTGTAATATTAAATCCTAGATCTTCAATTTTTTTTAAAACTGATGCGGGAGGTGGAGCGGCGCCAGTCATAAACTCAACTAAATGATCAACTTTCATATTTTCTTCTATAAGCATATTTATAATAACTGTAGTGCCACATAAATTTGAAACATTATATTTTTCAATTAATTTAAAAATTTTTTTTGCTTCAACTTTTCTTATGCATATATTTGTTCCTGCAACCGCTGCTATAGTCCACGGAAAACACCATCCATTACAATGGAACATAGGTAGAGTCCAAAGATAAACAGGATTCTTTTTCATATTCCATACTAATTGATTGCTAATTGCATTAAGATAAGCACCTCTATGATGTGTAACTACGCCTTTGGGTTTTCCTGTAGTTCCAGATGTGTAGCACAAACTTATTGGAAACCATTCATCTTTTACATTTAATTTAAAATCTTGCTCATCCAAATTTCCCTGATTAAGAAATTCTTCATAAGATTGACCCACATTTATATTTTTTGCAAATTCTTCGCTATCATCTATAAAAACTATTGGAATTTTATGATTACCAATTTTAAAAGCTTGTTTAATTACAGGAAGAAATTCTGTATCAACAAAAATAATTTTTGAATCAGAATGAGACAAAATATAACTAATTGTTTTAGGGTCTAATCTTATATTAATTGTATTTATAACAGCTCCTGCCATTGGGATAGCAAAATGTGCTTCGTACATAGCGCTTGTATTGGGTGATATAATTGAAACAGTATCTCCAATTTTGATTTTTTTTTTCTGTAAAGATGAAGCAAATAACTTGCAACGAGCAAATGTACTTTTCCAAGTAAATTTTTTGTTTTCAGATATAATCGATGTATAATTTGGAAATATGCTAGCAGTTCTTTCTAGAAATGAAATCGGAGTAAGAGAAGCAAAGTTAGCTTTGTTCTTTAATAAACCAATTTTATAATTTTTTAGTGACACTACTTGTTTTCTCGCTTGTGGTTAATTTTGTATCTTATCATGGTAAGATTTTTAAGTTATAATTTATTATGTTATCAAAAATAAAAAATTATATAACAGATAATACTGGAATTCTAATTCGTATTGACGATATAGCTGAAAATATGAATTGGGATATAATGGACAAATCAGAACTTTTGTTTGAAAAATACTCAATAAAACCTGTTTTAGGTGTAATTCCAAATAACAAAGATGCAGAATTTTTAGCTTACCCAAAAAAAAATGATTTTTGGGATAAAGTTAGAAGATGGAAAGATAAAGGTTGGGAAATTGCTATGCATGGATACACACATGTTTATGACAAAATGTGCAAAAAGACTGATGATTATTTTAATTATGGTGGAGGATCTGAGTTTACTGGACATTCTTTAGATACACAAATGTCAAGAATAAAAAATGGTTTAAAAAAATTTGAAGAAGAAAAGATAAAAATAAGAGCTTTTTTTGCTCCAAATCAAACTTATGACAAAAATACTTTTGTAGCTTTAAAAAATTGTGGAATTAATGAAGTTATAGATGGCTATGGTCTAATGCCCTATACAGAAAATAATATAAAATTTGTACCTCAATTAATTGATAAAGTTCTTTTACTTCCTTTTGGTATTCAATCTACGAAACTTCACTTAAATATGTGGAGCCAGAATGATTTTGATAATTTTGAAAAATTTGTTACAAAAAATTCTGATAAAATTATAACTTATGACCAAGCTCTAAAAAAAATAAATGATAATCTTTTTTACAAATTTGTTAATTTTTCATCAAAAAAACTACTTAGGCTTAAGAGAATAGGTATAAATAAAGAGTCTGATTTTAAAATTTAAAATGGCGATGGTAGTTCACCTATAGGAACTTCTATAAGCACCGTCCGATTTAAAGCAACAGCATATTTTAACGATTTTTCTAATTCATTTGGACTTGTTGCCTTTATACCTTTAACACCATAAGCTTCTGCTAATTTTAGAAAATTAGGATTTTTTAATTCAACACCTAAAGTTTTGTTGTTAAAAATTTCCTTCATATCTCTTTTGACATTACCAAAAGCCTGATCGTTAAAAACTACTGCAATAACATTTATGCCAAATTGAGATGCTGTTGCAAGTTCCTGTGCATTATATAAAAAACCTCCGTCACCAGAAATTGAAACTACTACTTTATTTGGTCTAGCTACTTTTATTCCCAGAGATGTTGGAAAAGCAGATCCAAGATTGCCACTATAAGATGATGTGAAATAACTCCTAGGATAATATGTTTGATATTGGGCTCGAGTATAATATGCAATTGTTGTCATATCTGTAACTAAAATGCCATCTTCAGGAATTCCACTCCTTAGAGCTTTTACATATGAAGCTAAAGGCTCTATTTTATTTACAGGATTTTGATATCTATCAAATCTTATTTTATTAAAAAAATCTTTTTTTCTTCTTCTGGGTTTAGTTATTTTTTTTACATTTTTTAAAATTTTAGACAGAACATTATTAGCGTCACCTAACAAACCTAAAGTATTTTTATGATTTCTCCCAATTTCTTTTGCATCAATATCAACTTGAATTACTTTTTGCTTCTTCTTGGGCGCTGCTGTAGCAAATCTAGTTCCCAGAGCTAGAATAAGGTCAGATGTATTAAAATAATCTCTTAAAAAATCTTTACTGTTTCCTGTAGATCTTCCTTGCGGTGTTCCAATAGATAAATAATGCTTGTCAGAAATAGAGCCCTTTCCCTCAGGTGTAGTTAATACTGGCATTTGTAAATATTCAGCTAAGCCTAAAAGCGTTTTTGAAGCTTGAGATATATGAACTCCTCCACCTGCCCAAATAACCGGATTTTTAGCTTTGCAAATAATTTTTGCAGCCCTTGTTATAAGTTTATTTTTAATATTTTCTTTTTTGATTTTTCTTACTGAATACTTAGGAAAATTTGCTTTTTCAGAAAGTGCTTCTGGCGGTATTTCTATTTCCACTGGCCTAGGTCTGCCTGTTCTAAGTCTAAAAAAAGATTCACTAATTACTTCAGATATATTTTTTGCTTTTAAAATTCTTTTTTGCCATTTTGTAATTGGTTTAACAATATCAATTTGATTGTTAATCTCATGAAGAAGTCCTATATTTTTTGATATTTTATCTCTATTAATTTGTCCCGAAATAATTAAAACAGGCGATGATGATGCGTAAGCATTTGTAATGCCAGCGGATGCATTTTGTAAGCCTGGGCCTGGCACGACCATCGCTACTCCAATCTTACCACCTGCTCTAGCATAACCGTCTGCCATGTAAGTAGTTGCCTGCTCATGACGAGTTGTTATAAATCTAATATTTGAATATTCTAATATTGGCATTATAGCGTGATACATTTGTATTCCTGCTAAACCAAATATTACTCTAACTCCTTCATTATAAAGGCAATTAATAAGGATTTGTCCACCTGTTTTCTTTTTGAAATTTTTTTTAATCAAGTTTTTATTGGTGAATTTTTTCACTCTTTTCATTAATTTAATTTTATCATTTTTCTATTAAATTGATATATAAATAAGCTTTGATTATGAAAATTAAAATATTTTGTGATACTGCAAATTATAAAACAATAAAAAAATTAGTTAACAATACTCTAGTTAAAGGTTTTACAACAAATCCTAGCCTAATGAGATTAGCTGGCGCAAAAAACTATGAAAATTATGCTAAAAAAATTTTAAAAGTTTGTAAAAGAAAACCGATTTCTTTTGAAGTTTTTGCAGATACACCCAAAAAAATGATTGAACAAGGATTAAAAATAAATAAGTGGGGAAAAAACGTTTATGTAAAAATACCTGTAACTAATTCAAAAGGTAAATTTAGTGCAAAAACTATAAAGTACTTAAGTGATAGAAATGTAAAACTAAATGTTACTGCCGTTTATACTCCTTATCAAACTAAAAAAATAATAAAATGTTTAAACAAAAAAACAAAATCAATAATTTCTATATTTGCAGGAAGAATGGCAGACGTAGGTAAAGATCCAATTCCAATATTAAAGAAATCAATAAAATTTTCTAAAAAATATAGAAATATAGAAATTTTATGGGCAAGCACAAGAGAGCCATATAATTTCATTCAAGCGAAAAAAATTGAATGCAATATTATTACAATGCCATCAGGAATAATTGAAAAAGTTGCTAACTTTGGAAAATCTTTTCAATCTTTAACCAAAGACACTGTAAAAAAATTTCTTGCAGACAGCAAAGCATCAAATTTTAAATTATAAATGTTAAGTAAATTTGAATTAATCGCACTTATTATAGCACTGCTAATTATCTTTTATGTAGTAATATTTATCGGGTCAGGAGGATCTAAAAATAAGTCTAAATCTCCTCAAATCAAAAGCTACCTTTTTGGGGTTAAAATATTAATAATTATAATAGGAATAGTAGCTTTGGTACTAACTCTTTTTTTATAGATTAAAAGTTAATATTTTTAAAAATACTATTTGCTAAATTCTTTCCACATGCCCCATAGCATTTTACTAAAATGATTTGCTAATTTTTCATGATCAAACACAGGAGATTTTAAAGCTTTATCGCGCAATTCCTTTCTAATTAGAGACAATTGATTAAGATTTGATGAAAATTTTATAGCTATATCAACATATTTATCATTGTTATTAGCAATCCAGTCTTGCATACCTAAATTGGCATTAATACTTTCACCAAAATGAAATAAAAATCTGTTTCCTTTAAGAGTTATGACGGGAACTCCCATCCAAATAGCTTCGCAAGTACTAGTATTACCTTGAAAAGGAAATGGATCTAAACAAATATCAATTTTGTTATAAATTTGTAATACCTCTTTTCGAGTTTTTGATTCTCCTAATAAAATTAATCTTTTTTTATCGATATTATTTTTTTTAAACTTATCTAATATATTATTGCAAACCAATTTATTACCAAGATTCTTAGTTTTTAAAAGAAGTTTTGAATTAGGCACAGATATTAAAACTTTAGACCAAAGTTTAATTACATCATCATTAATTTTATTTAATTTATTAATACACCCGAAAGTAACAAAATTATTTTTTAAAGCCGGCAATTCATTTACTTTTATTTCAAAGTTAGGAGACGTAAAGCATTGAGTAATATCTGGTAATCTCCATATTTTTTCTACAAAATGCTTTTCTTCATCCTGTGGAGTTATGTAAGGACTGCCGACTAAATAATCTATTTCTGGAACTCCATTTGATCCCTGACTCAACCAACTAACTTGGATTGGAGCAGCTTTAAAAGTAAAAATAGGTATTCTGTTTTCTGCTGAGTGTCCTTGCAATTCCATTAATATGTGGATCCCATCACTAATAATCTGTTTAACAACTTCCTCGTCTTTTTTATTTTTTATTGAATGCCACTTTGAGAATAGAGGTCTAAAATGACTTGAAAACTCATCATTTCTATCTAAAGCTGAATAAGCTATTAAATCAAAATTTTTTTTTCTTAACTCTCTTAAAACGCTTAATGAGAAGAAGCCTCCAGGATGATCACCAAAGTCGGCAGAAATCATTCCTATTTTAAGTTTATCTGGATTTTTCTTATATTGATAATTTAAATTTAATTTTTTTTTAAAACCACAGTTTAATCTAAATTCTTTTGCTTTTGATAAATAGTGCTCTGGATTAAAATCTATTTTATAATTTAAATTTAGTAATAAATTACTATATGCTCTGGAGTAATTTGGCTTTAATTTTATGGCATTATTATATGCTTCTGTAGCATCATTATACCTTCCAAGATCATTTAATAAATTTCCTAAATTGTTATATGCCTTTTCATTATTTGGATTTACTTCAATAGCTTTTTCATAACATATTAGAGACTTATCAAACATAACAAGATTGCTATATAAAGAACCTAAATTATTATAAGCCTCAGAAAAATTTGGATTAATTTTTAATGCAATTTTATAATTTTCGATAGCTTTTTCGTTATCTCTAACTTCTTCATAGACAGAAGCTAAACCATTAAACGCTTCAGCATAATTTTCCTTTAGTTGAATAGACTTTTCAAAATATGATATTGATTCTTTATATTTCTTTAAATCTTTAAGTGCGCTACCCAAATTATTTAAAGCTTCTGCGAAATTATTTTTTAATTTCAATGCTTTTTTATAATTTTCAATAGCTTCATCAAGATTGTTTATTTTATGAAAAGCTATTCCTAAATTATTATAAGCTTGTGCATAATTAGGATTAATATTTATGGCCTTTTTGTAATTTTCTATTGCTTTAGTTGCTTGGTTTTGCTCAGCAAAAATAGCTCCAAGAATATTAAACAATATAGATGAGTTCGGAAAGTTTACAATTTGCTTATCAATTTTTTTTTTGCTTCTTCAAATTTTCTTGAACTTAATAGGCTCAAAATAAACTTAATATCTTCCTCCGCTGGATCTTTTTGTTTTTTTTGTTTATCTAAGTTCATAACCTAAAAAATCTTGCCTTAAAAAAGTCTAATGTGTATATTACTAATCATACCCTCATATATGAAATATAGAAATGAATATGATAGTTTAGGGAGTATAAAAGTTCCACATGATAAGTACTGGGGCGCCTCTACCCAACGGTCTAATAAACATTTTGATATAGGGGATTTTCTTGTAAGACCGATTGTTATTAAATCTATTGCGATGATCAAAAAGGCTGCTGCAATAGTAAATCAAAAAAATGGAAGTTTAGATAAAAAAATAAGTAAAGCTATTATAAGAGCAGCGGATGAAGTCATTTTAGGAAAACTTAATGATCATTTCCCTCTCAAAGTTTGGCAAACAGGTTCAGGAACTCAAACAAATATGAATGTAAATGAAGTAATAGCAAATAGAGCAATAGAAATTCTTGGAGGTAAATTAGGTAGCAAAAAACCAGTTCATCCGAATGACCATGTTAATAAGTCACAATCAACAAATGATGTTTTTCCAACCGCAATGCATATGGCTATAGCTATAAGAGCAAAGGGTAAACTTTTGCCTTTTCTTAAATTGTTAAATGAAGAATTAAAAAAAAAAGCAAAACAATTTAATAAAATTATTAAGGTTGGAAGAACCCATCTTCAAGATGCTACACCTATAACTTTAGGACAGGAATTTTCTGGATATCACTCACAACTTACTAAATGTATAAAAAGAATTGAAGTTGCACTCCAAGAAATATATTTTTTAGCTCAAGGTGGGACTGCTGTAGGAACGGGCCTAAACACCAAAAAAGGTTTTGATAAAAAGATAGTTGCTGAAATTAGAAAAATTACAAAACTTCCTTTTAAACCTGCATCAAACAAATTTGCTGCATTAGCAGCACACGATGCCATAGTAAATTTTTCAGGAACAATGAATACAACAGCAGTTTGTTTAATGAAAATAGCTAACGATATCAGATTTTTAGGCTCTGGACCAAGAGCCGGTTACGGTGAACTTATTCTTCCGGAGAATGAACCCGGTTCTTCAATCATGCCAGGAAAAATTAATCCAACACAATGTGAGGCTGTCACTATGGTCTGTGTTAAAGTCATAGGAAATCATAATGGTATTACAATGGCAGGCTCTCATGGCCATTTTGAATTAAATGTATTTAAGCCTTTAATTATTCATAATATTTTACAATCGATACACATAATGGCTGACTCTTCAAAAAGCTTTGCAAACTATTGTATTAAAGGTTTGAAGCCAGACAAGAAGAGAATTAAAAATTATTTAGATAACTCTCTGATGCTTGTAACTGCGCTATCCCCAAAAGTAGGTTATGACAATGCTGCTAAGATCGCAAAAAGAGCTCACAAAAATGGCACGACTTTAAAAGAAGAAGCTATCAAATCAGGATTAATAACGGAAAAAGAATATAAAAAAATTGTGAATCCAAAAAAAATGATTAGACCAAATTAATCAATTTCTGGAGTTATTGATTTCATAAATTCTTTTAGTTTAGGAAAACTAAACAAACTCATATAATTATTTTCGAGTAAAATAGAATTAAATTCTTGCTCTATATAATTAACATCCTCATTACTAAGCTTATCTTTACCTTGAATTTCATAGAATATCATTTTCAAATTTGTTAAATCGAAGTTTCCAGAAGTAGATAAAGTACTAGAAATATTTTTTTTATTATAAATACCAAATTTGTTAAAAAGTTTTTTTTCATTATCAATAAATATATTATTTTCAAACTTAAAATTACTAAATTTCTTATCATTATTTACTACACCAGTGACATCAGCTGCACCCAATTTACCTAGATTAATTAAAAAACGATCAACCACGATATTTCCATTTAAAAATTTAATTTCTGACTCGAAGGATTTAAAAAAATTATATTTAGAATGTATTTTTTCTGAAGATAAACTTACCTTGCCGTTAATTTTATTATTGAATTTAAACAAATCTTTGCTTTTTGAACTAGTTAGCAAGTTTAAAAATTTAGTAAAATTTAAGCCTGTCAAATTAATACTTAAGTTAATATCAAAGAATGGCGTAAAGTTTATATAGCCACTAAAATTACCTTTCAAAAAATCGTTCCTTATATCAGTTTTTTTGAAATTAATTTTATCATTGATATAGTCAAAAGTGCCTCTTAAACGATTCTTATCTTTTTTAAATAGAATATCTCCCATTAAAATTTTTTCTTTTTTTTCAGATCTATAAAAATTAATTTTTGTCAACAAATCAGAATTTACAAATTTAAGAACTAAATTTGATTTTGGCCGCTCTATATTTTTTTCTTTTTTAAACTCTAGTTTTACTATGTCTTCAAGTAATCTTCCTTTTAAAATTATTTCTTCCAAATCTTTAAGATTTGTATACTCTAAATAAGCGTTAAAAACTTTTGTTACAATTTTTCCACTATCATAAAAATTTATTTCACTTTTTTTAAATTTTATTGGTTTAATATTAAGTATATTTTTATATAAATTTTTATATAAATTTATATCTTCGTAATCTAAGTTAATTTTAGCATTTAAAAAATTTATTTCTGTAAAATTGAGTTTGCTTTTATCTACTAAATTGCTTGGTGAAATTTTAACTTCCACTTCCTCTGCTGTTATAATTTTTTTCTTTTTGCCTGAAAGATTTTTTATTACTAGATTTTTTATTTTTAATTTTGGTAAAGGAAACGAATTGTAGCCAACTTCACCTTCTATTACACATTTTACTTCGAGTTTTCCACATATAAGATTTTCAACGCTTCTTGTATCAAATTTAAAAAATTTAGGTATATTTAGATAAACAATAATTGAAAAAAAAACTATACAAACAAAATAAAATAAAAAATATTTAATTTGTTTTAAGTTAATTTTTCTATAAAATTTATTTTTTTTAAAATTAATATCTTTATAAAATTTTAAAAAATCAAGTTTTTTAAAGTTAATGTTTTTAAAAGTATAACGTTTAAAATTAAAGTTTTTAATTATGCTTGGCAGCTTATAACTTTTTAAATTGAAATATTTCATTTATCTTGATTTTTTAAAAATTTATTTAATTATAAGATGGTAAAATATAAATTTAATGAAAATTAGCAATCAAAATTACTTAAACCAGCTTAATAAAAAACAAATTGAGGCAATTATTCACGTAGATGGCCCATGTTTAATAGTAGCTGGAGCAGGATCTGGAAAAACACGAGTATTAACTTCTAGGGTAATCCAAATAATTAAAGAAAAAAAAGCTTGGCCAAATCAAATTCTTTGCGTCACTTTTACCAATAAAGCGGCCAGAGAAATGCAAAATAGGATCGCAGATTTGTTAAATACCAAAATAAATTCTTTACCTTGGTTGGGAACTTTTCATTCTGTTAGTGCGAAATTGCTCAGGAGACATGCTGAAGCAGTTGGTTTAAATTCTCGCTTTACTATAATAGATCAAGATGACCAAATTAGACTTATAAAAAATATATGCAAAGCAGAAAATATTGATGTAAAAAAAATATCACCACAATTTATAGTTGCTGTTATTAATCAATGGAAAAATAAAGGCTTGCTCCCGAAAGATGTTGTCTTAAAAAAAATACCTTTAGAAAAATCAATACTTAAAGTTTACAAATTCTATCAAGAAAGACTTAAAATTTTAAATTCATGTGATTTTGGAGATCTCATATTGCTTTGTGTAAATATGTTTGAAAATAATCATGATATACTTGAATTATATTCAAATAATTTTAAATATATTCTTGTCGATGAATACCAAGACTCGAATTATATTCAAAGTAAATGGCTAAATTTATTATCTAAAAAAAATAAAAATATCTGCTGTGTTGGAGATGATGATCAGTCAATCTACAGCTGGAGAGGTGCTGAAATAAAAAATTTTTTAGATTTTAATAAAACTTATAAAAATACAAAGATTATAAAGCTTGAACAAAACTATAGATCTACTCAAAATATACTAAGCGCTGCATCAGGATTGATTGCTAATAACAGTGACAGATTGGGTAAGAAATTATGGACTGATAGTAAAGATGGAGATCTTGTGAAAGTAACTTGCTATAAAAATGGAAGGGAAGAAGCAATTGGCGTAAGTAATATTATAGAACAAAAATTTAAAAAAAAGTATTCACTGAATAATATAGCCATTTTAGTAAGAGCGATTTTTCAAACAAGAGAATTCGAAGAAAGGTTTCTTAAAATTGGAATGGGTTATCGTGTTGTAGGAGGAACAAAATTTTATGAAAGAGCCGAAATCAGAGATAGTGTTGCATTTTTAAGAATTGTTAATCAAAAAAGTGATGATTTAGCTTTTGAAAGAATTATTAATGTCCCGAAGAGAGCTATTGGTGACAGCACAATAAAGCAATTGTATGATTGGGGAAGAAAAAATAAAAGATGTTTGGAAGATTCAGCTTTTGAACTTTTACAATTAAATAAAATAAAACCAAAAACAAAAATAGGACTAGTAAATATATTGAATTTTTTTAAAAAATGGCGATCTGATTTAAAAAATAAAAAACATTATGAATTAATGGAAATAATATTAGATGAGTCTGGCTATTCAAAGATGTTAAAAGATAAAAAAGATTTGGAAAATGAAGGTAGGTTAGAAAATTTAAAGGAATTAATTAGGGGTATGCATGACTTTGATAATTTACAAAGTTTTTTGGAGCATGTAGCTTTGGCTACCTCTATAGACCAAGATTGGGATGGTCAAAAAATAAATTTAATGACTATGCATGCAGCAAAAGGTTTAGAATTTGATGCAGTTTTTTTGCCAGGTTGGGAGGAGGGCTTGTTTCCCCACCAAAAATCCTTGGAAGAAAAAGGTGACTTGGCTCTAGAAGAAGAAAGAAGACTAGCATATGTCGGTCTTACCAGAGCAAAAAAGGAGTCTTTGATATCCTTTGTAACAAGTAGAATGTATAGAGGGGATTGGGTTGAATCATTAGCCTCCAGATTTATTAGTGAACTGCCAGAAAAAAATATTGAAAAAGAAGAAATTAAAAAAGAGGACAATAATGATGATTTCTTTTTTAACCAAGATATAGAATATAATGAAGGTGTTAGAAGTCCTGGTTGGGCAAGATTACAAAAAAACAAATTGAAAAGAATTAAATGATTAAATTAGTTAAACTAAAAAAACTTATCAAAATTCATAAATTAGACGGTTATTTGATTCCAAAAAATGATGAATATTTTAATGAATATGTAAATAAATCTAATGACAGATTAAAGTTTATTTCAAACTTTTCAGGCTCTGCAGGACTAGCAATAATTTTAAAGGATAAAAATTATTTATTCGTAGATGGAAGATACACTATACAAGCAAAAATTCAGTCAGGTAAAAATTTTATTATTCACACAATGCCTCAAAAATTTCCTGAGGATATTTTAAAAAATAAAAAAAAAATTATTATTGGTTATGATCCAAAACTGCACAATGAAAAACAACTAAATTTATTATTTAATTTTAAAAATATATCACTCTCCCCAAAAAATATAAATTTAGTAGATCTAATCTGGGATAAAAAACCGAGAGATTTAATAAAGCCCTTTTTTTATCTTCCAAATAAAAGTGTTGGGCAAACTCCACAGAATAAAATTTTAAAAGTTAAAAAAATACTTGTTAAAAATAAAATAGATTATTTATTAGTTACCGCACCAGAAAATGTTGCTTGGATTTTAAATATAAGGGGTCATGATTCTGCTTTTTCACCAATACCTAACGCTAGATTACTAATTGACAAAAAAGGAGACATAGATCTATTTTCACATTCTAAAAAAGCAGAAAAAATTAAAAAAATTTTTTCCAATAAAATAAAATTTCATGAAGTTAACAAAATAGAAACAAAGTTAAAAAATTTAAATAAAAAATATATTTGGCTAGATAGTTTATCTTGCTCAATTTACTTTAAAAATTTTATTAAAAATAAAAATAAACTTATAGAAAAAATCGACCCTATTTATTTTCTAAAAGCAATTAAAAATTCAACTGAAATTAAAAATATGAAAAAAAGTCATGTAATTGATGGAATAGCTTTAACTAAATTTCTATTTTGGCTGAAAAAAAATTATAAAAATAAGAAAATTACAGAAATATCTGCTCAAAAAAAATTAGAAAAATTTAGAAAACTAAATAAAAACTATAAATTTCCGAGCTTTAGTACGATATCAGGAGCTGGTCCAAACAGTGCAATAATCCACTATAAGGCTTCAGCTCAGTCAAATAGATTATTAAAAAAAGGTGATCTTTATTTAGTTGACTCTGGAGGGCAGTACTCTTTTGGCACAACAGACGTTACTCGAACTGTTTCTTTAGATAATAGTTCCAATTTTATAAAAGAAATATATACGCGTGTTTTAAAAGGCCATATTGCAGTTTCAGAATATAAAATTAAAAAAAATTCTAAAGGTTCTGACATTGATAAAAATGCTAGAAAACCTTTAAAAAATGTAAAACTAGATTACCCACATGGGACAGGACATGGTGTTGGGTACTTTTTGAATGTTCATGAAGGTCCACACTCACTCTCAAAAAATAATAAGGTAAGTTTAAAATCTGGAATGATTGTCTCAAATGAGCCAGGATTTTATAAAAAAGGAAATTTCGGTATCAGAATTGAAAATTTAGTTTATATTAAAAAAAATAAATTTGAAGAATTAACAATGGCGCCAATAGAAAAAGATTTGATAAAGAAAAAAATGCTTAATAAAAAAGAAATAGGTTGGTTAAATAGATATCATACAAAAGTTAAAAAAAATTTATTTAAATACATGGATGTTAAGGAAAAGGCTTACTTAATTAACGCCTGTTCACCTATTCAGTAAAACATACCAGCTATTCTCATCAAGAATTTTAATATTCATTTGTTTAGCTTTTTCAACCTTTTTTGGTGTTGGCTTTGAATCGCCTACTACCAAATAGTTTAATTTTTTAGTCGCAGAACCTAATATTTTTCCTCCTTCTTTTTCTACTAAAGATTTTGCTTCTGCCCTGCTCATTTTTTTTAGACCACCTGTGAACATAATAGTTTTTCCATAAAAAATTCCAGATTTACTTATTTTAAAATCGGTCACATGCAATTCTTTAATTAAATTAAGTACATTTTTAGAGTTACTTGAATTTGAAAAAAATATATCTAAAGATTTAACTTGAGTTTCTCCAATACCATCTAAATTCAAGAGGTCATTTAAAATTTTTTTTCTTTTAATTTTATCGTAAATTTCTTGAAATTTTTTTACCGTTTCGAAATATTTAGCTAAAGTTTTAGCATTCTCTTGGCCAATATGCCTTATTCCTATTCCGAAAATTAATTTATCTAATGTGGTTTTTCTTGATTTTCGTATAGCTTTTTCCAAATTTGAAGCAGAGAGACTTCCCCACCCCTCCAAACTAGAAATTCTATTAAAATTTAAATTAAATATATCTGCTGGGTATTTTATCATATTCAAATCCCAAAAATTCTGAATTATCTTTTTTCCAAAACCATCAATGTTTAATGCATCCTTAGATACAAAATGTTTCAGTTTTTCTCTCAAAATTTCTTTACAATTAAATTCTGGATCTGGGCATCTAGTTACAGCATCTTTTTTTTTAGTGGTATAATTAAATTCTTTTATAGTTTTTGTTCCACATGAAGGGCATTTATTAGGAAAATTAAATTTTTTTGCATTTTTATTTCTTTTTTGTTTATCTACATACAAAACCTGAGGTATTACATCACCTGCTCTTTGTATGCACACGGTATCTAACAATCTTATGTCTTTCCTGATTATTTCATCTTCATTGTGTAAAGTTGCATTTGATACAACAACACCTCCAATATTGATTGGTTCTATTTTAGCTACAGGTGTCAACGCTCCAGTTCTTCCAACTTGAATTTCAATATTTTTAATTATTGAAAAGCCTTTTTCTGCAGAAAATTTATGTGCAATTGCCCATCTAGGAGAATTTGATACATAACCAAGTCTATTTTGCAGTTTTAAAATATCCACTTTATAAACCAGTCCATCTAAATCATAATCGATAGTTGATCTTATTCTTTCAATTTCTTTATAGTTTTTGTCTATTTCATCAATTGTACTTACAAGACTGTTAAAAGAGTTTGTGTTGAATCCCCAAGTTTTTAATAGTTTTAAATATTCAGATTGTTTTTCAAATTTGTTTGACTCTACAGCACCAAAACCATAAGCAACAAATTTCAAAGGAATTTTTTTTGTTTCTCTAGGATCTTTTTGCCTTAAAGACCCGCCGGCTGCATTTCTTGGATTTGCAAACTTTTTGGAAATTTTTTTAAAATCTGATTTAGATATATAAACTTCTCCTCTGACATCTAAAATTTTGGGAAAATCAGGTTTATTAATTTTTTTAGGAATATCAGCAATTGTTTTAAGATTATTTGTTATATCTTCTCCAGTTTTTCCATCTCCTCGGGAAAGACCAACTGTAAAAGTTCCCTCTACATACTTTAATGATGCTGAAATGCCATCTATTTTTGGTTCCGCTGAAAAAAATATTTTTTCATTATCTTTCATGTTCAAAAAATTTTTAATTTTTTTTAAAAAGTCTTTAATGTCTTCATTAGAAAATGCATTTGCAAGAGATAACATTGGAATATCATGCTTGATCTTTTTAAATTTATTTGAAGGCGTGTGACCAACTTTTTTGCTAGGAGAGTTCTCGTGTACTAAGTGTTTATATTTTTTTTCTAGTTCAATTACCTCCTTTTTGATATTATCATATTCTGAATCTGAAATAATTGGATTATCATCGGCGAAATATGCCTTATCATGCTTTTTAATTTCATTAATTTTTTCAATATATTTTTTTTTGATTGATTTAATTTTCATAGTTTATTCAAATAAACTTTTTATTTTTCTTCTTATTAATCCTAACTCTTTCTTTTTTTTAGCTTTTTTTTGCTTGTATTTTTTATTAAATACTTTGTAGCTTTTCTCGTACCATTCGCTGGATTGATAATTATATCCTAAAATAGCAGCCGACTGTTTTGCTTCTTCAACCAAGCCAAGTTTATAATAAACCTCCACAAGACGGTGAAGCGCTTCTTCGATAAAAACAGTTTTATCATATTTTTCAACTACTACCTTAAGTCTGTTAATTGCTGGAATCCATTTTTCTGTGCTCATATAAAATCTTGCTATGGACATTTCTTTTGCTGCCAACTGGTCTACGATTAAATCTAACTTAAATTTTGCATCGGTAGCATAGTCTGTATCGGGATAAGTTTTTAATATAAATTCAAATTTTTTTTTTGCTAGTAATAAAGGTTCTAAATCTTTTCTTTCATCTAAAATTTGTTCATAATAACAAATTGCAATCAGATAGTGAGCGTAAGGTATATTTTTATCTGCAGGATAATTTTTTATATGTCTTTCTAAACCAAAAACACTAGAGTTATATGAGTTTCGTGAATAATCTGCGTACGCTGCCATTAGACTAGCTTTGGCCGCCCACTTACTTTGTGGCATTAAAGCTTCGGCCTCCTTGAACTTTCTTTTTGCAAAGTATGCATCACCTTTTTTTAAAGCTTCAACTGCTTCGGCATAAACTTCCAGAGTCATTTCTTCATCTGTCGGGTCAGACTCTATTAATGCTTTATTATCCTTTGAACAACCAACTAGGATCAAAGTTAACAATATTGAAGTAAAAAAAACCTTTAACATTTTTGATAAAAAATCATTTTATCAAAATATTCGATTATTACAATTTTCTTAGTTTGTGCTTATTTATGCATTAACAGCTATGGGTCTAATGTATCCACTGTCTTTTTGATCTTTTTCGTCAAATTTTACAAATGTCCAATTTGATTCCTTTGAAAGAAATTCTCTTAATAAAACATTTGTAAGTTGATGACCACCCTGAGAAGTTTTAATATGACCAAATATTCTATATCCAGATAACATTAAATCTCCTATGCAATCCAATATTTTGTGATTAACAAACTCGTCTCTATACCTAATACCATCTTCATTTAATATCTTGTTTTCTTTTACAACAATGGCGTTTTCTAAAGACCCGCCCTTTGCTAGCCCCTGACTTTTAATTTTATCAATATCTTCATATAAACAAAATGTTTTTGAATTATATATAGAAGTTAAATCTCCATTACTCATTCTGAATTCTTTTCTTCGAGTTCTTATTAGTGGGTTTTGATATACTATTTCAAAATCAATTATTAAATCTTTTTCTAGTGGTTCAATAGATATTTGTTTTTGTCCATCTTTTATTTCAAATTTTTTTAAAACTTTAATAAATTTTTTTGGAGAATTTTGCTCCTGTGTTCCAAACGACTTTATTGCTGTTACAAAATCAAAAGAGGAGCCATCCATTATTGGTACTTCCGGCGCATCAATTTCTACCAACACATTGTCGATACCTTCGCCATAAAAAGCGGCCATCAAGTGTTCAATTGTGGAAACTGAAACACCATGTGAGTTTGCTATTTTTGTGCACAATATTGGAGAATGTACATTTTTATAATTTGCTTCAATTATGTTTTTGCTAGAATCAACATCAACTCTTTTAAATTTAATACCAAAATTTACATCTGCTGGTTTTAAACAAATGTTAACTTTTATCCCGTTGTGGAGACCAATTCCTTGAAGTTCTATTGGCTCTTTAATAGTTTTTTGTAAACTGCCTACCATTAAAAAAGGTATATAAAATGCATTAAATGCTTGAAAGACAACTTATATTACAAAAAAATACAATAAAATTTTATGATCTATTTCCAAAAATTCTGCCCAAAAAGCTTAATTTTTGACTGTTTTTATCGGTAGGTTCAGGAATAGCTTCGGTTTCCCATCCATCATTAATTATTTTTAAGGCGCCCAAGCAAGAAACAAAATTTTTTTCATTTTCATTTTTGCTCTCACATTCTAAATATTTAACATTTGTAGAAAAAAAATCAGAAAAGTATTGTTCTAAATTATTAAGTTTAGATCCTCCTCCGGCTATAAACATATTAGAATTATATATTGAATTATATTCAGATAATAATACTTGTTTTTTTATCATTTCTGAAATTTCATCTAGTCTGGACTTAACTACATTTAAAATTAGAGATTTACTAATTTTTCTAAAGGAAGAAGTAATAAAATAACTACTCTTTAATATTTCCTTATCATCAAAAATTTTATTATTATTTTTTAAGGAGAAATCCATTTCGTTTTTTATTTTTTCTGATTCTTGTAAAGTCAAAGAACATACTTTTGAAATATCTTTAGTGAAATGGTGAGTGCCTACGGGAAAAGTAATAGAGTGAATTAGTGCTAAATTTTTAAATAAACCTAAACTTATTTTTTCATAACCAATATCTATTAAGGAACATCCGGATTGCAATAAATCACGATCAAATAATTTTACAGCAAGTGCAAAAGTAGTTGAAATAAACCTTTCTATTTCAATGTCGCAGTCAATAAAAGCCTGATTAATATTTTTTATATTATTTTTTGGCATAGTAACAAAAGTCATTTCATGACTTAAATAATCTGCAAAAACATCTATTGGTTCATCATCAAATTTTTTACCATCTACAATATAGTTATGATTAAAAATGTGAATTATTGATTGCTTGTCATCATTTAAAATAACTTGTTTTTTTGCATCTTTTAATAAAAACTCAATATCATCTTTAAGAATTTTTGATCCATTAATCTTTTTATGCTTGGAAAATTTTGTGCATAAAAATTCAGGTTGTTCTAGAATTACACTAATCTTTTTTAATGAAGTTTTTGCCTCTTTTTCTGCTGAACTTATACAAAATCTTATTGCATTTGTAGCTTTAGCTAAATTAACTACTGTGCCGTTATGAATTCCTTCAGATTTATTCCTTGATGAGGATAAAATTTCAACTTCATTATTTTCATTAACTTTAAAAATAATACATTTAATTTTTATATTGCCTAACTCAATTATCGCTTTTGTTAAATTGCTGGCCATTACTCTACTACTATCTTACCATCTATCCTTAAATCAATAACATTATAATTGGAAAAATCATTTCGATTAATTAATTTAACTGACTGTTTTATAGCATTACTAATTTTACTTTGTGGAAATTTTATTATCTGTCCATTTAAAAGTTCTAGATCCCATCTATCTATTTTAAAATAATAATAATTTTTAATGAGTTCTTTTGGAAATTCATTGTTTAATAACTCGTTATAAAAACTAACAAAATTTTTATCACCCTCTTCTCCAAAAATTTGTGGAAAATAACCGTTAAACATTTTCTCTTCGTATAAAACTAAATTAGATCGGCTATCTAAAAAATATTTTTTATTTTTTTTATATAAAACTGCTAATGGTTCCGCTTCATAAACTTTAATAATTATTTCATTTGGATATTTTTTTTTCACTTCAATTTTTTCTATAAAACTTATTAATTTTAATGATTCTTCCAATTCTAATTTATTGATGAAAAAAATATTTTTATCTAAGATATATTTTAATCTGTCTAGAATTTCATCTTTGTGAATTATTTTATTATTTACAACCTCGATATTTTTGATTTTGAAAAATGTTTTTTTGCTTTTAGGAAAGTTATTTAGTCCGCTTGGAGTATAAGTAGTTAAAAAAAAAATTGCAAAAATAATTAAAGTTATTCTGTAAATATAGTTCATTTGTTATAGCTTGCATCTTTAACCATTTTTACAACAAGGTCTTCGAAGTATATGCCACAATATCTTGCTATTTCTGGAACCAGTGAAAGCTTTGTCATCCCCGGCTGTGTATTAGTTTCAAGTATATAAAATTTATTTTTGAAAAATCTAAAATCAGATCTTGTTATCCCCCTACATCCCAAAACCTGATGTGCTTTTTTAGCAAGATTGAGAACTTCTCTGTATTTTTTTTTTGAAAGTTGTGCTGGCATTATATGTTTTGTTTTTGCTTTGCTGGAATATTTTGCTTTATAGTCATAAAACTTTCTCTTGGGAACAAGTTCAATGGCGCCCAATGCTTTTTTGTTCATGACTGCCACTTGAATTTCTCTTCCAGGAATAAACTGTTCTATGAGAATTTTGTCGTAATTTTTTATTAATTTTTTATAATTGTCTTTAAATTGGTTAATATTTTTACATATATAAACTCCCAAACTTGAGCCTTCATTTACAGGTTTAACAACTACTGGAAATTTAATTTTTTTCTTTTTTATTTTTTTAACTAAATTTTCACTTGCTCTGTGAATCAATAAATATTTTGGGACTTTTAGATGATTTTTTTTAAATATTTTTCGTGATAATTCTTTGTCCATAGCTAAACTCGAAGCGAGAACACCTGAGTGAGTATACGGAATTTTTAATGATTCAAGTATACTTTGAATAAATCCATCTTCACCATATTTTCCATGGAGTGCATTAAAAATTGCTTTAGGTTTAATTTTTTTTATTTTTTTAAAAAAATTTCCTTTAGCATCAAGATTAATTACTTTATATCCTTTTTTTACCAAAGCTCTAGAGCAAGCCTTGCCAGTCAAAAAACTTATTTTTCTTTCGCCAGATAAACCACCCATCAAAACAACGATTGTTTTGGTCATAATTTTATTTTTCCCCTATAATTTGAATTTCTAATTCAAGATTTACTCCGGTTTTTTCTAAAACTTTTTTTTTTACTTGCGAAATTAGCTCTTCTAAATCACTTGATTTAGCATTTCCATTATTAATAAAAAAATTACAATGTTTTTTGGAAATTGAGGCATCACCAACTGCCATTTCTGAACATCCAGAATCTTTTATTAGTTTCCAGGCTTTATTTCCCTCTGGATTTTTGAATGTACTGCCGCATGTTTTTATTTTTGACGGTTGATCTTTTTTCTTTTTTTCAACTAGACTATTTATTTTATGTTGAATATCTTTAGAGCTACCTCTCTTCCCTTTCAATGTTGCGCTTATAAAGATTAAATCGCTAGACAGGTCGCAATTTCTATAAGAAAATTTTATGTCTTTTGCGTATATTACTTTCATTTTTCCTTCTAAGTCCATAACTTGAACAGAAACTAGAATTTTTGAGATATCATCTTCATAGCAGCCTGAATTCATTCTTATTCCACCGCCAATTGTGCCTGGTATACATGATAAAAATTCAAATCCTGACAATGAGTTTTCAAGAGCATAATTTGAAACACTTTTGTCTAATGCTGAGGCTCCAGCAATTATAGTATTTTCATCAAATAGTGAAATATGAGAAAAGGATTTACCAAGTTTTATTATTACACCATTAAACCCACCGTCTCTTATTAGAGTATTTGAACCAACTCCAAGAACTTTAATTTTATGATCATGACTAATATTTTTTAAAAAAATAGATAATTCATTTAAATTCTTAGGTTTCATCACAACTTTTGCTGGACCACCCAAATTAAACCATGAATATTTTGAAAGATTTTCTTTAAATAAAACTTCACTAGAAAATTTTTTTTTTATTTCCTCTAGTTCGTAAACAGAACTCATTTAATTTGGTCTCCTATATTTCTTATCCAAGTGGAAATGCTTCCAGCTCCCATGCAAATTACCATTTCATTTTCTAATAAATTTTTTTGAAAGTATTTTTTTAGTTCATTTTGATTTTTGATATTAACTACTTGAACATTAGATTTCTTTGAAATTAAGTTAGCAAAATTATTTTGATCAAAGTTAAAAAATTTTTTTTCTCCCGCAGCATATACAGGACAAAGAACTACTTCATTGCTTAATTTAAAAGATGACGCAAATTCATTTTTTAAAAATTTCACTCTTGAATAACGATGGGGCTGAAAAACACAAACTATTTTTCTATTTTTATTTACTTCTCTTGCTCCTCTTAAAACAGAACTAATTTCAGTTGGATGATGGGCATAATCATCATAAAATTCTTTCTTTCCAATAGAAAAAACTTTGGTAAATCTTCTTTGTATTCCTAAAAATTTTTTAAAAGTTTTTTTTATTTTATTAATATTTACACCAATATTTAATGCTACAGCTACAGAAGCAGCAGCATTTTTTATATTATGATCGCCTATTAAGTTTATTTTTATATTTTGTATTTTGTACTCTTTGTCTCCAACCAACTTAATTTTAAGATCGAATACGGAATAATTTAGATTTTTTTTAACATTTACAATCTGATAATTAGATTTTTCTGAAAAACCATATGTCAAATAATTAGTAGCTTTAGATTTTGAAAGTAACGACCTTAAATTTTTATCATCGATACAAATAACCGACTTTCCAAATGATGGTGTTTTTTCAATAAAGCTAATAAAATTTTTTTTCAATTTTTCAAAATTTCCATAAAAATCTAAATGCTCTTTATCAACATTAGTAATAATTGAATAAGTCAATGGAAGTTTTAAAAAGCTTCCATCGGATTCATCGGATTCAATAACTGCCCATTCTCCTTTTCCTAGTTGGGCTGTATTTTTTAGTGAATTAATTATACCACCATTAATTACTGTAGGATCTAACCCAGCCTCTAACAAAATATTTGCTACCAAGGAAGTTGTGGTAGTTTTTCCATGTGAACCTGCTATTACAATATTTTTTTTTAAAGCTACAACATTAGCTAGCATTTCTCCTCTGTTAAATATTGGAAGTTTCTTTTGTAAAGCTGCTTTAAATTCTTTATTATTTTTTTTAACAGCTGACGAAATGACAATCATCGTAGCTTTTTTTAAATTGTTTTTATTATGACCTAAATGAACTTTAATTCCTAATTTGGTTAACCTTTCTATATTTTTATTATAATTTAAATCACTACCTTGAATAGTAAACCCAATATTACTCATGATTTGCGCAAGTCCACTCATACCTATTCCTCCAATACCTATGAAGTGAACTACTTCTTTGCTAGCGATATTAATTTTCATTTTTAAATTAAACTTTCAATTTCTTTTTCTATATCATTATATACATTTTTGTTTAAATGCTTTTTCATATTTTCACGAATCTTTTCTAATTTATATTTATTTTTTATAGTTTCCATAATTAAATTAAATAAACTTTCAGTATTGAAATTGCTTTGCTCGAGAACCCAACAACAATCTTTTTCTTCGTAGTATTTAGCGTTTAAATATTGATGATTATCTATCGAATTTGGTAGTGGTACAGCAATAAAAGGTGTGAGTGCGTGTACTAATTCTGCAGTTGTTGAGGCTCCACACCTCGTAATAGCTAAATCTGAAGATAAAATTAAATTATAAATATTTTTTTCAAATCCAAAAACATAATTTTTAATATTATTTTTTTTGTAAAAATTTTCTATGTTCTTTTTTTGATTGTTTGTGCACTGCTGGCTAATTTTAATTGAATATCCTTGATTTTTTAACTTATTAATTACTGTGGGAATTATATTACCAAATTCTTCTGCTCCCTGACTTCCGCCCAAAACTATAATTGAAAAAAAATTATTTTTATTATTTTGTACTAAAATTGGATTCAGTATCTTTTTGCTTAATACTGCTCCTACAATACTAGTTTTTTGCTTATATTTTTGAGGAAAATTATTATTCATTTCTTTTGCCAATAAAACTTTTTTCGAAAAAGTTAATAAAAATTTATTTGCACGTCCTAGTATTAAATTATTTTCGTATAATACCAAAGGTAATTTAAAAAATCTTGATGCAATAGAAATTGGGAAAGAAGCATAACCTCCCAAGCCAAATATTAAGTTAGGTCTTTCTTTTTTTAAAATAAAAAAAGATTTTATTATAGAATAAAGAATTGATTTTAAAGCTAAAATCTTATTAACAAAATTTTTATTTGTTGTTGTGTCAGCTGGTAAAACATATGACTTAAATTCAGGGTATTCTTCCAAAAATTTATTTCCTCTTACATCTGTAACGATTAAAACCTCGTAACCTTTTTCAAAAAAGTGTTTCATTAAGTGAACCGCTGGAAGTATATGACCTCCTGTGCCACCAGTTGAAAATATTATTTTTTTACTCATTTGAATTATGCCTTGTAGTATCCTTTCTAGTAAAATTTAAAATAATCCCCGCAATTATTGAGCTGCCAATGAGAGATGAGCCTCCGTAGCTTAGAAAAGGCAGAGTCATTCCAGTTGTTGGGAGCAGTCTAATATTAACCCCTATATGAATAAATGTTTGAATAATCAAAAGAGAAACTAGGCCAACTAAAGATAATTTTATAAACTCATCTTTAATTAAAAAAACCTTATTTAAAACTCTGTAAGCAATATATATAAATCCAATTACGATAAATAAAACAAATACTGCTCCAAACTCTTCCGAAATTACAGAGATTATATAATCAGTATGCGCCTCAGGAACTTTATCTTTTAAAATACCCTCTCCCATGCCTTGGCCTGTTAAACCTCCTTGTTTAATAGCATCTAATGCTTTTTGAGATTGAAAATTGTCCCCTGCTTTTGGATCTATAAATGTTTTAATTCTTATAAAAATATATCCAAATTTTTCTGGAAAAAAAAATATTAAAAGCACCATTAGACCTAAAAATAAAACACCTAAAAAAGCCAAAACGACCATATTAAATCCAGATATAAAAATCATAGTGACCCAACTTGATGCTAACAATAATGTTTGCCCTAAATCAGGCTGATTTATTAAAAAAATACTAATTAAAATTAAAACAGTAAAAGAGTACAAATACCTATAATAAATATTTAATTTGTCATTTATAACAATAATTTTAGCAACAAAAATTATAAATAAAGGTTTAACAAATTCTACTGGCTGAAATCTTGGTAGGAGGGGTAAATCCATCCATCTTTTTGATCCTTTAACCTCGACTCCAAAAAAAGGTATTAGTGCAAGAAGTAAAATTGAAATAAAAAATAAAATTGGTAAAAATTTTATCAATTCTTTTTTTTCTTGTATTGAAATAGAAACTATTATGAATAAAGAAATAATTACAAATATAAAATGTTTTATAAAAAAGAAATATGTCTGCTTGTTCATTTTATCTGCCACTACAGATGAAGTAGAAGAAAAAGAAAATAATAGTCCAAGAAAAAAAAGAGCTATAAATGAAAATAAAATTTGCTTATCTACATTTCTCCACCATTTTGCAATTAAACTTGTATTTTCTCTTCCAAAATTTAGCATTTATTTTTATTTAAATTTTTTTAATATTAAATTTTTAAAACAATTTCCTCTTTCTTCAAAATTTTCAAACTGATCATATGATGCGCTAGCTGGGCTCAACAAAACTGTAGCTTTTTTATCGGGCATTTTTTTGGTATCTCTAATAATTGAAATTATAGCTTTTTTTAAAGTTTTACATAATTGGAAATTTATTTTTCCTTTTAAATGCTTGCTAAAATTCTTCATATGATTTCCAATAATATATGCCTTAATAATATTTTTTTTAATTTTACCTAAATTAAAATTATCTCCTTCTTTCGGTAGTCCTCCAACAATCCAAAATATATTTTTACTATTCTTTAATGCAAATTTGCTTGCCTGAAAGCTTGTAGCTTTTGAGTCGTTAATAAAAGTTTTATTTTTTTTCCTAAGAAATATTTCATGTCTATGAGATAGACCTTTGAATGATTTAAGGCATTTGATAAAAGACTTTTGTTTAATTTTTAAAATCTTTGATAAAGTATAAACAAAACTCATATTTTCTTCATTTACTTCAGAATTTAAATAGTTGTTATTTATTCGATTCTTAACCACTTTATATTTTTTTAAATTTACTAATTTTAATTTACTTTTAAATTTTCTTTTTCTGAATTTTTTTTGAAAAATTTTACTATTGATTAAAGCAAAATCATTTTTACTTTGCTTAGAAAAAATCTTAAATTTTGAGTTAACATAATTTGTATATGAGCCATGCCAATCTAAATGGTCTTTGGTTATGTTAAGTAATATTGCGTAGTCAGGTTTAACATATCGTGAATAAGCTAATTGAAAGGATGAAGCTTCTATAATTATAATTGGTTTGCCTTTCAATTTTAAATCTAAAATTGGCTTACCTATGTTTCCACCTAAATCAACATTGAATTTATTTTTTTTTAAAACATGCTGTAAAATTTTGCATGTTGTAGATTTGCCATTTGTACCAGTTACAACTATTGTTTTTGCGTTTGGATTACAAAGATAAAAAAGATCAAGATCTGTTATAATTTTTCTTTTGTTAGCAATTAATTTTTTTTTAAATTTTGCTTTTTTTAAATTTATACCAGGACTCATCACTATAAAATCTGATAAATCTAAATTTCTTGAAAAAAAATTATTTTTTCTTGAGAATTTATCATCCCAGACTTGATAGCTTTTTATTCTTCTTTTCTTTAAATAATTAACTATAGAGAATCCTGTTTTTCCTAGTCCATAAATGCAAAAGGATTTTTTGCTTAAAATATTTTTTTTATTTGCAGATTTGAGGTGTGGAATTAATAAATCCATCAATTATCTCAGTTTTAATGTGGCCAATCCTATCAATGCTAATATAATTGATATAATCCAAAATCGAATAACAACAGTTGATTCAGCCCATCCTTTTTTTTCAAAATGATGGTGAAGCGGAGCCATCATAAAAACTCTTTTCCCGGTTAACTTAAACGAGATCACTTGAATAATAACTGAAACAGTTTCCAAAACAAATAAACCTCCAATAATTGCTAAAACTATTTCATGCTTTGAAATTATGCTCACGGCGCCAACAGACCCCCCTAATGATAGCGAACCTGTATCTCCCATAAAGATTTTTGCTGGCGGCGCGTTATACCATAAAAAACCTAAACAAGCTCCAACCATAGATCCACAAAAAATAGCTGCTTCTCCAACATTCGGTATATATGGTATCTGTAAATATTCTGAAAAAACAGTATTTCCAACCACGTAACAAATAAGTGTAAAAGATAAAGCTACTAGCATTACAGGAACGGTTGCTAGACCATCTAAACCATCTGTTAGATTTACTGCATTTGAGGATCCAACAATGATAAAGACACTAAACGGAATAAAAAATAAACCTAAATGTAAGATTAAATTTTTGAAGAAAGGAAAGTGTAAGTTTTTTAGATGCTCATTGTCACCAAACTTTATTAAAAATAATATTGCTATTAAAGATAAAACAACTTGCCAAATTATTTTCATTAATGACGAAATGCCTCTTGAATTGTTTCGTTTTATTTTCAGGTAATCGTCAACTGCACCTAATAAACCAAAACTTGTTGCAACAAATAATAAAACCCAGATATAGCTATTTTTTAAATCTGCCCATAATAAAGTTCCAAATAGCATACCAATTAAAATTAAGACTCCTCCCATAGTAGGAGTTCCTACTTTTTTTATTATATGGTCTATTGGACCGTCATCTCTAATAGGACCAGTAAATTTATGAGATCCAATAAACTTTATAAAAGGACCTCCAATTAGAAAAACAATTATCATAGAAGACATCAGAGAAAGTCCAGTTCTAAAGGTTAAATACCGAAATACGTTTAAGACTGAATACTGATCAACCAACGAAACTAAAAAATTATATAACACTTTTTTATCCTCTCTTCATTCTTCTTGAAAATTCATTTAATCCAGTAGCGTTTGAACCTTTTACCATAAGTATGTCATTATTGTGTAAAATTTTACTAAAAAGATCATATGCTTCTTTAAGGTTGGTGAATATCCTGCCTTTTTTATTTTTATTCAAATTTTTAAATGTTTCTTTAATATTTTTTCCATATACATACACTTTGTCAATATCACTCCTATTTATTTCAAATGATATTTTTTTATGAAATTTTTTTGATTTTGTTCCTAGTTCTAGCATATCACCAAAAAAAGCAAATTTTTTTGAATTTCTTTTTCTCTTATACGAAATCATATTCTTAATTGCTGATGACATTGACAATGGATTAGAGTTATAGCTTTCATCAATAAATTTTATTTTCTTATTAAATTTTTTAATTAATTTGGTATCTCCTCGGCCAACTGGAATTTTGAAATTTATAAATTTTTTTTTCATAATACTTAAATTTAAATTCAGAATGGATAGAACTGAGATACATGCTAAAATATTTTTAATAAAATTGTTAAAATTATATTTAACGTCAAAATAAAATATTCTATTTTTTACTGATACTTTTAATCTATAATATTTCTTTATTCTTTTTATTTTAGAAAGAAAAATATCTGCCTTTTTTTTATAACTAAATGAAATAATATTTATTTTATTTTTTTTACCTAAGTTTGATAAAAATTTATAAAATTTGTCATCTTTATTTAAAACAATAAAACCACGTCTAGAAGTATTGTCAATTATTTCGCCCTTTGCTTTCGCAATATCTTTTAAAGTTTTAAAATTTTTAAAATGTGCCCCACCAATATTTGTAATTACGGCTATTTCAGGCTTGACTATCTTTGATAATCTATCAATTTCACCCTTTTTATCCATTCCAATTTCAAACACACCATACTTTGTGTTTGTTTTTATGTTTGAAACACTTAGGGGAACTCCAATTCTATTATTATAAGAATTGGGTGAGTGATATGTGTTTCCATAGTATTTTAATGCAAACCCAACAAGATTTTTTAAAGTAGTTTTACCTGCACTTCCTGTAATGCCTATAATTTGAGCTGCGGTATTGTTTCTTTTTAAATGCGCTAAGTCATTTAATGCTGAAAGAGTATTTTTCACTTTTATTAATCTGCTTTTTGGAACTCTATGAACATGTTTGCTTATAATTAATTTGATTGCACCTTTTTTTATAGCTTTACGAGCAAAATTATGGCCATCAGTTTTTTTTCCTCGTAGCGCAAAAAATAAATCTCCTTTTTTAAGAGTTTTTGTATTAATGCTTGCTTTATTAAAATTAATATTTTCTAAATTTTTTTCGGAATTTTTCACAGAGAGAAATTTTTTATTAGCTATTATTTTTTTTACTATTTTTTTATCAGAAAAATTGATAATTTTTTTCCCAAGATCTTGAGTATCTTCGTGCCCTTTGCCAGCGATTAAAACAACTTCATCTGCATTCATACTATAAATTGCTTTCTTAATTGCCTCCTTTCTATTCCCAATACTAGATGCAACATTTTTACAGCCTTTTAAAATTTCATTTCTTATTTTTTTTGGATTTTCATTTCTTGGATTATCATCAGTAACAAAAATTTTACTACAATATCTTTTTGCAATTTTTCCCATTATAAATCTTTTTTTCTTATCTCTTTCACCGCCACATCCAAAAACCAGAATAATTTTTTTATTAAATTGTTTTTTTATTGCTATTAAAGTTTGTTTTAATGCTTCTGGTGTATGTGCAAAATCTATTATTATATTAGAATTATTTTTTAAGTTTCCAACACACTCGAGTCTGCCAGGTACAGATTTTATTTTTTTAATTTGTTGAAATATTTTTTCAATATTTATTCCATAATTTGTTGCTGCTAAAATTGCCATAAGCAAATTTTTTACTTGAAAAAACCCAATAAGAGGTATTCCAAGAGAAAAGATTTTAGAATTAAATTCTATTTTTACTAACTGCTTGTTTTCTATATATCTATTTTCTAAAATTTTTATATCACCAAAATTTGAACCAATTGAAATTATTTTTATACCTTTTTTCTTTGTATTTTTTTTTATAATTTCAAATTCTTTATTATCTGTATCTGTAATAATTTTTGAATTTTTTTTAAGTAGACTGCGAAACAAGTATAATTTAGAATGTAAATATGATTTCATATTTTTGTGATAATCAAGGTGATCATGACTAAGATTAGTAAATATTCCTAAATTTATATTTAGATTATCTAACCTTTTTTGTTTTAAACCGTGGCTTGATGCTTCTAAAATTACGTGATTAATTTTATTTTCTGACAGTTTTTCTAAATTTTGATGGAGGCGCAATGCATCCATAGATGTTAGTTTATTTTTTTTACTATAACCTTTGTATTTTATTCCCAAAGTTCCAATTGAGGCTACGGGAATGTTATTAAAATTCAAAATTTGATAAAAAAAATCAGCAACGGATGATTTCCCATTTGTTCCAGTTACTGCGATTATATTTTTAGGTTTTTTTTTATAAAAATTTGAACAAGCCTCTGCTAAACTTTTCCTTGCATCTAGCACCAAAATTATAGGAACTTTTTTGCTGTAATATTTTACTTTTTTGTTAGTTATTATCACTGCAGCACCTTTAGTTATAGCTTCATTGATAAATTTATTGCCTGATGTTTTATTGCCATGAATTGCAAAAAAAATATTTCTTTTTTTTACTTCCCTGCTATCGAATGAAATTCCTGATACAGGTATATTTTTATACTCCGTCTTAACAGATTTAAGTATTTTACTTAAAAGCATTTAAAAATTTTTTGAAGCTTGTAAGTTATTTATGGCTAAAATAGGACCAATTTTTTCTATAATTTTGCCAGCTACTACTACAGTATTCCACCCTGATGTATTTCTTCTCTCTCCTTTGTATTTAAAACCATTTGGATATTTTTTTGATGGAGGAAAATTATATACAAAGTTTGGTGCAGATTTAGGCTCATCTAACATTACTAATAACACATAGTTAGGTTTGCTCGATGGAAATAGAGAAACAAATGTATTTAACTTTGCATTAGAATTATATTTTACGGCTGTTCCTGTCTTACCTCCAATTTCATAACCATCTACATTTGCAAAATTTGCTGTCCCTTCGTCAAGACTGACAACTTTTCTTAAAATTGAATTAATTTTATCGCTAGTCCTTTTTGAAATAATTTGTACCTTTTTTTTATTTACCTTTTCTGCTTTTTTTAAAATGGAAGGTCTAACTTTGTATCCTCCATTACCTAAAATAGCATACGCCCTGGCTAACTGAAGTGGTGTTGTTGAAATGCCATGTCCATAGGAAGCTGTAGCAAGCTTACATTTTCCCCACTTAAACGGCAAAGGCGTTCCTACTTCCTCTATATCAAATTTAATTGTATTAAAAAGTTCTAATGAATTTAAAAAACTTTTATATTTTTCTAAGCCAATTTTTTGAGCAATTCTAATTGATCCTATATTAGATGATCGAATTAAAATTTGTTCCACGCTTAAATTTTTTGGCAATTCATCGTGCTCGGTAATTGTGTACTTATCACAATTTAATTTATTTTTTAAATTTTTGAAAATTGTGTCTTCTTTTATAATATTGTTTTCTAATCCTGCGGCTAATGTAAATGTTTTAAAAACTGATCCTAGCTCATAAACACCTTTGGTAATCTTGTTTGTATAAATTTCATCTTTAATTGAAAATCTTTTATTTAAGTCATAATCTGGCAATGATACCAAAGAGAGTATTTCTCCAGTATTCACATCCATAAGGATCGCTGCGCTTCCAGTTTGTTTAAAATGTTTCTCTGCACTTATTAATTCTTTTCTAATTAGATGCTGTAGATTTGTATCTATTGCTAGTTTCAAGGATGTATTTTTTAAACCTCTTTTTTTTAAATCTTCATCAAAATATTTTTCTATTCCTGAAATACCATTATTATCGTCATCTATTTGTCCTAGGATATGACTTAAGAGGTTTTTCTGCGGATATATTCTAAATTGTTTCTTCTCGAAAATTATAGCCTTATTGCCCAATAACCATAGCTTAACTCTTTCTTCTTCTGTTAATCTTTTCTTTAAGTAGAAAAATTTTCCAGAATTTATATTTCTATGAATTTTTTTTTTATCTATTTCTGGAAAAGTTAGCCTTAAGTTTATAATAAATTTTTCTTTATCTTTATCTTTTATCAACTTAGGATTTACTCCGGCAGAATAAATTTCTATATTTGTGGCTACTATAGCTCCATTAGAATCTATTATATCACCCCTTTTTTTAATAAATTGTGTTTCCTTTTGAGAAAAAAAAACTTTTTTTGGTGATAATGATAAATAAATTATTTTGACAGTAAAAATAAATATTAAACTTATAAAAACACAAAACAAAAAAGTAATTCTATTATCTGAAACTTTTATTTGTTTTTTTTCCTTGCTGTTAAAATTAATTTCTGCTTCAGAATAATCTTTAAAAAAAAAACTTTTATTTTTAGGTATTTTTTTACTCTTTTTTTTCATTAAAAATCATTTACCTGGAATTATTGGTATTCCAAAGAAGGCTTTTACGACCTGTATCCCGGCCCAATTTTGTACTTTTTTACTATCTAAAATACTTTTAGGATTAGAGTATAAGTCTTTCATTTCAATTTTTTTTCTTTTTGCTGTTTTTATTACCTGCTTTTTAATTTCTTCAGGTATTTGATCAGGGTTAGAGTATATTTTTTTTAATTTTGCTGTTTTAGTCTTTAGGTTTTTTAATGCTTTACTTTGAATTTCTTTACCAATATTTCCCTTCCGCTCTATTGATTTTAATGAAGAAAATTTTTCATGGTTTAGTATTTTAATTTGTGACCTTTTATAAGACGAAAAATCCACATCTAAATGTAATTTTGCAAGTTTTGACAAGTTTTCCGGTGAAGTAATAACCTGATAATCTAAGTTTGATTGATGTAGACTAAATTTATAATCATTAATAAGAGCTTGCAGATTATTTATTTCTTTTTGCAATTCTCTTGTTTCATTTTTGATAACTGAAATAGATATAAAGCCAATAATAAATATTATAAGAGTAAATGAATATTTCTTGACCGGGTTTTTATTTTTGATTTTAGGAAGTGTATTTGTCCACCTGCTATGATCTAAATTGAATTTTTCATCTTCGGCCTCTTTATGCATATTAGGTAGCGTATTTGTCCACTTATTAGGGTCTGTGCTCATAAATTTATACTTTCTAATTTTGAATATTTTTCAAATTTTTTTAGAAATTCGTTTGGTAATACAAACGGATTATTATTTCTTATTCCAAATCTTAATTTGGCTGATCTTGAGCGGTAATTTTTAATAATTTCTTTATTACTGGGTGTTAATGGTTTTTTTTGCGATAAATGAAATAGATTTGTTTGGTTGCTATCAACAGGTAAATATCTCGAAGGATTTTTTTTTAAGTTTGAACAAAGGTTGAAAAAATATTTAACAATTTTATCTTCTAAAGAATGAAAAGTAATTACTGCTAAGACCCCGCCGTTTTCTAAAAGCCTCGCTGCCGCGATCAATCCAGACATTAGTTCTGTTAACTCTTTATTAACAAAAATCCTTATAGCTTGAAAAGTTTTTGTTGCTGGATCAATTTTTGAACCTTTATAATTTTTTTTTGCATTCCTGATTATTAATGATAGTTCCTTAGAGGTGTTTATTTTTTTTTTAGCTCTATGATAAATAATCTTATTTACAATTTTTTTTGCATCTTTTTCCTCTCCTAATATTTTTATTATATCTGTTAAACTTTTATTATCTAAAAAATTAATAGCTTGGTAGGCAGAAAAATTATTTATACCCATTTCCATGTTTAGAGGTCCTGTAGATTTAAAAGAAAAACCTCTTTCATTATCAGAAAGTTGAAAAGATGACATTCCAAGATCAAAAATTATAGCTTTGGGTTGTTTGTTTGCTATCTCATTAAGATTGCTAAATTTATTTATAAAAAATTTAAATCTGTTAGCAAACTTATCCTTAAGTATCTTAGCGTGTTTAAAAGTTGTTTGGTCTCTGTCTATAGCTAAAACTTGAGTGTTTGAATATTTTAGTATTTCCTTGCTATATCCTCCCCCACCAAAAGTACAATCGATAAACGTGCCACCATGTTGAGGGGATATTATGCTTATTATTTGATCTAGCATCACTGGATCGTGTTTCATGTTGTCCAATGACATGGTGGCATTCATAAAATTTTTTTTCCATTTAGTTAGTTTTTCTGTCTTCTCAAAAATGCTGGAATTTCAAAGTCTTCTTCTGACTCAGATTTTTCAAACATTTCTGGCTCTTTCTGTTCCTCTTTATTTTCAAAAATTTGAATTTTCTGATCATCTTTTTCTTCTGTGTGTGCTTGATTTTCAGAAAATAGATCGGGAGTAGCAAGTTCTATACTATCTACCTCAAAAGCTGGCATATCATCTTCTTTGTTGCTTTTAGTTTCTTCATCTAAACTTTGCAAGTAGCTCGCGCTCTCCATTGAAATATTTTCAAACAATGGGTCTTCTTCATGATTTTGATTTGCTACTTGCTTTTCTACTATGCTTTCTTGAACTACGTTTTGATTTTCCTCGTTCAAAACATTACTTAAATTAAGAGCTGTAGCTCCTTCAGTTGCTTGTAATGTAGACTGATTGGTCGCCAAAGTATTAGCAACAGAATTGTCACTATAGCCAGTGTTTCTATTATGTAATCTGTGAACCATACTAATGACAGGTTTAACCTGAGGTTCTTGACCATCTAAAGAAGTTGCTACAATAGATACTCTTATTTTCCCATTTAAATTTTGATCTTCAATTGAACCAAATATTAATTCTGCTTCGGGATCTACTTCAGCTCTAATTTTATTAACTGCTTCGTCAACTTCAAACAAAGTAAGATCGTTTCCGCCGGTAATGTTAACCAGGAGACCTTTTGCACCTTTCAAAGAGTATTCATCAATTAATGGATTGTTAAGTGCTGCATTGGTTGCTTCTTCTGCTCTTTTTTCACCTTCAGCCTCTCCAGTTCCCATCATTGCTTTGCCCATACCCTTCATTACTGTTTCAACATCAGCAAAATCTAAGTTTACCAAACCAGGTCTAACCATCAAATCAGTTACACTTTGTACACCAAATTTTAAAACATCGTTTGATAGTCCAAAAGAATTTTTTAATGTAGTTTTTTCATTAATTATCTTAAATAAATTTTGATTTGGAACTATAATATTAGTGTCTAAATGTTTTTTTAATTCTTCTAAACCTTCCATAGCTCTTCTCATTCTCTTTGGACCTTCATATGAAAAAGGAAGAGTGACAACTCCTACTGTCAGAATATTTAACTCTTTAGCAGCTCTAGCAATTACATGTGAAGCTCCCGTTCCAGTTCCTCCTCCCATACCAGCTGTTATAAAAACCATATTGCTACCCTTAATATAGTCAACAATATCATTTAAAGATTCGTCAGCAGCTGCTTGACCAATGTCATGTTTTGCTCCGGCACCTAAACCTTTGGTTAAGTTTGATCCTAATTGTATTTTTGCGTGAGCTTTATTCATTTTTAAATCTTGCGCATCTGTATTAACCGCAACAAATTCCACTCCCTGCATTCCTGCTTCGATCATACTATTTAACGCATTTCCGCCAGCTCCACCGACACCTAAAACTAAAATTCTTGGTTTTAATTCTCTTAATTCTGGACCTTTAATATTTATTGTCATCTACCCTCCTTTTTAAATTGTGCTTCCCATTTTAGACTTGATCTATTTAAATTAGCTTTTTTTCTAGCCTGTACTTTAAATTTTTCAAAGAGCTTTGGTTCCCAAATTTGAAAAGTTTTACCCTGGCCAACAAAAAGCATAATTTGTTTAATTTTTGCATGATCTAATAATTTGTCAGGAATTGAAATTCTACCTTCGCTGTCAAATTGAAGATTTACACTTTCGGATAATACGGAAGTTGCAAAAATATCTCTTCTTTCTTCAAAAGGATTTAATGAATCAATCGACTCTGAAATTTTTTCTATCCTATTCTGAGAGCATCCTTCAATTGCAGGATTATTAAATGATGGATAACATATTACTCCATTATACCCCATGCTGCTTAAATAAGATCTAAAACTAGCAGGCACTGATACCCTCCATTTTTTGTCCAGTTTGTTTTCGAATGTCGATAAAAACATATTTTTTTAAGTCAAGGGTGCCCCTAAAGAAATCAAGACTTAATCTATAATTTGACTTTCTTGACACCATATCCCCCTCCTTTGGGAATACATGGGATAATATGGGTTTTCAACCTACACGTCAATACCTTAATTTTTGCTGCTTTTGAGTGAAAAATCCATTATTGCGCATAAAAACCTATAGGTTGATTTTAAGGTACAGATTTGAATCATTAGGGAATCAAAACATGAACATTTAGTATTTTTCTAATTTGAGATGTGTAGATAAATTTTAGATTGCCAGACAACCTATAAGCCGGGTTCTGTCATTTAAATTAGTCATTTATCTGGGACTAAATTCGCACTTAGCCTCAAGCAACCAACCCAGACGGCTAACTAAGAATTGTTTTCGGCCTTAAAGGCCTTGCCGTCTCTATTTGGTCTTGCTCCCGGTGGGGTTTTCCATGCGTTTTTTGTTACCAAAAAACCGGTGCGCTCTTACCGCACCTTTTCACCCTTGCCTCGATCAGGCGGTCTA
>MDSW01014038.1_pt1 | contig 43180 bp, 43 predicted proteins | sample 811171 | NCBI WGS metagenome assembly MDSW01 (sample SAMN05326641, study PRJNA326480) | marine metagenome | isolation source: seawater | place: Atlantic Ocean: North West | collected 2012
ACTTGACTTCCGAGTTCGGAATGGGATCGGGTATTGCCCCTTCGCAATAATTACCAGGCAAAAACTTATATTATTTTATAAATTAGATGTCCATATGAAAAATAAGCCTCAAAGGAGTTATAATTCCTTATTTAACAGTTCTATTTTGATTTCATGCAACCCAGCGGCAACTCCTAAAATGAAATAGGTATAAGCTGAATTAAAAGTTGAAAAAAAACTACCAGAGCTTTTAAAAGGAAAAAAGTGAATCAAAATTGCAAGGCTCAGTGAAAAAATTACCCAGCTTGGAATATTTTTTTTCTCAAGTAAATTAAATCTGTAAGACTTGTAATTACTAAATAATATTTTACAAATAGGAATGAGAAGAACGAGAAATCCAATAATACCTAAATCATTGAGTATATCTAAAAAAAAATTGTGAGGATGATTTTCACAAACTCGATTTGGTAGATATATTTTTTCTACACAATAATTTCTAAAAGTCTTTATACCTCCTCCTAAAAAAGGTCTATCAAGAAAAAGATCGATTGAAGTAATGAATATGACAACGTGACCAGTGTAAAATGGTAAAAGATCATATTCTTTTTTAAGTGTTTTATCCTCGTATTTTTCTTTAATCTTTAATTCTGGAATTTGATGAAACTGAATTCCACTATTTTTATATTTTTCTAATTCAGGATAGTCTTTATTTATTTCATCAAAAATAATTACTGGATTAGGAATGCCGATGTAAAAATTTCTAAATTTTTTGTAAATTAACTCAGATTTTAACGCGATAGAAATGAAGACAACTAAACTTAATAAAAAAGTGAAAACAATAAAGAATTTATTTTTTTTATTTTTGTAAAATAGACATCCCAATAAAAGAAAAAACATAAATAAAATTGTTGGCATTCTATTTCCAGCTAAAACTAATGAAAATAAAATTGTAGATGCGGCTAATACCATTATTAAGAAAAGAATTGATTTCTTTTTATTTACAAATAATAAAGGAATAGAAAAAAAGCTTAGAGTTGCGAACATCATTAAATAGCCGCCGGCAATAAGTTCTTTTCTGAAAACACTTGTATAATAAGTTGACAGAGAATCAAGATAAACTGGTTCAAATCCAATTAGATTTTTTCCAAAAAAATATTGTATAATTATATCAGTTGAAATTAAACCAACTATTCCTAGTAAATAAATCAAATAAGTTCTTAAATCAATATCATTATTAACTATTACTGTTTTAATAACTATAAAAAAAAATAAGTAACGCATAAAAAGAATAGATTTAAATGCATCTGTATTTTCTTTATAGAAAAAGTAATTAATGTAAGAACTAATGAGAATTAGTAAAAAAAATGAAAATATTAAATATATTATTAGTTTGTCCTTCCAAATAAAAATTTTTTTTCTATAAAGTAATATTCCTATTACAGAAATGAATAATATAAAAAAATTAATTATAAGATTTCCAAATATAAAACTTAAAGGAAATAAGTATATTAAAATTTGTAATGATCGTAATAGCGAGTTTTGTATCATATTAATATCTAATACTTTTAATATTAATTTTTTGGTAGAAAGTCTATAAATATTCTTTATTATTGATTTGAGGTTTCTAAAACAGGATAAAATTTTTTTATGAAAACAATTGGGATTGTAATACCAACATATAACGAAAAAGAGAATATATTAAAATTGATTAAAGGTATAAGAAGATATCTTAACTGTGTAATTTTAGTAGTCGACGACTCTTATGATAAAAGCACACAAAATATTTTATCAAAAAGTGGGGTAAAAAATTTAAAGTATTTCAATCGAGGAAAAAAATCAGGGAGAGGATCTGCGGTAATATTTGGATTCAAAAAACTTGTTAAAAAACAAAAAATTTCATGCTTTGTAGAAATGGATGCTGATTTATCTCATAGCCCAACCGAATTAAAGCGAAATATATTTTTTTTTTATAAAAATTCTTTAGATCTTTTAATTGGAAGTAGATATCTCAAAGGTAGCAAGATTATAAATTGGCCTTTATCAAGAAAAGTCTTATCAAAATTATCAAATGTTTTAGCTAGAACTTTATTGGGGGTTCCGGTTAATGATTATACAAATGGTTTTAGGTTTTATTCCAAAAGAGCAGTTAAAACAGTTATAGCTAAATGCAACAAAACTGGTGGTGGTTTTATTATTTTATCAGAAATTATTTTGGTCTTATGGAGAAAGGGCTACAAAATTAAAGAAATTAAATCAATTTTTAAAAACAGAATTAGAGGAGAAAGTTCAGTTAACTTAGGACTTATTTTAGAGTCATTAACAGGGTTGATTAAGCTGTTTTTATTAAAAAAATCTTTTTAAATTAAGCGCTTTGGGTTTGTAACCAATTTTTAATAATTTTTTAATATCTGCTAAATGGTATGTTGGTGCATTATAATTGAATTTTATCTTTTTATTCATTTTAATTGCTATACTTTTTACAACAGATTGAATATTTGTTTTGTTTCCACTTGCAATATTAATAATTCCTGAAAACCTTTTTTTCCATAAAAAAAAAATTATTTTTGAAACTTGTTTTGTATCTAAAAAATCTCTATTATGATTAAGATTATTCAAGCAAATTTTTTCGGAGTTATTTCGTAGTTTTTTTTTAATACTTGGTATAACAAAATTTTTATTTTTGTTATCAATAATACTAAATATTCTGCCTATACAATAATGTCTTTTTTCAATCTTTTTTTTAATATAGTTTTCAGCGAGTAATTTAGTTTTACCATATTTTGAAACTGGATTTGTTTTAAAATTTTCATTTATCTTTCTTTTATGCAAAGGGTAAACATGTGATGAAGATGCAAAGAAAAACCACTTTATTTTTTTTTTATTTTTTTTTATTGAATCTATTAAATATTTAGTGCCTCTATAATTTACATTTAATGCTTTTTTATAATTTTTGTTTACTTCATTTGATGGAACCAACGCTGCTAAATGAATTAAAATATCAAAGTTATTTTTTTTAACCCAAATATTTACTGAGTTTTTTTTTGTAATATCTCCTTTAAATTTAATAAAATGAAATTTTTTATTTTGTTTTACGATAGATTTTCCCAAATTGCCCTTGGAACCTGTTATCCCACATTTTATCATTAATGATTTTTTATCTTTAATAAATTTTCAGTTAAAAAATTGAGTTTATTTAAACTCATGTCTTTTGTGGGTAAGCCTATAAAAAAACCTCTATCCTCAATTTCTTGTGAAACTTTAAAGTTTTTTTTATTAAATCTAAATTTATATAACCTACAACTTGGCTGGTTTAAAAAATTTCCACTCAAAATTGGCCTTGTTTCAACTCCTTTATAATTTAAGTATTTCAAAAATTTTTCTTTATTTTTCAAAAAATTTTCATTAATTAGTAAAGGTAAGCCAAACCAACTAGGGTCTAAGTTTTTATTTTGCTCAAAAAAAGAATACTGACTATTCCAATTCCTATGATTTTTAATTTTATTAATAATTAATTTTCTATTTTTTGATCTTGATTTTATCATTTTATTAAGCCTTTTCAGCTGACTAAGCCCTATCGCTGCCGTTACATCCATTGGTCTTAAATTAAAACCAGAATTAATAAAATTAAAATTATTTTTCTTCTTTGATGTTTTTAGACCTCTGTCCCACCCATGAGCTCGCAGTGTATGCAATAAATCATAATCTTCTTTTGTTTTACAGACTATCATCCCGCCTTCACCCGAAGTTATCTGATGAGAATAATAAAATGAGTAAGTTCCAAAATCTCCAAAAGTTCCTAAAAATTTTGACTTATATTTTGAACCTAATGCCTCACAAGTATCCTCGATCAAATACAAGTTATTAGATTTGGCAAAGTTTAAAAGTTTATCCATATTTGGAGAATTGCCTAAAATATGAATATTCATAATCGCTTTTGCTCTACTCTTCTTTTTTAAAAGATTTTCATCAATACAAAAATTTTTAATATTAACATCTATAAATTCAGGTTTTAAACCACATTGAACTAATGGCCATAACGATGTTGACCAACAAACTGCAGGGATAATAAATTTATCACCTGCTTTTAATCTTTTTCTTTTTTTTGGATTTACTAAAGCAAATGCTACGAGAAGATTAGCAGATGACCCTGAGTTAACCATTAATGAGTATTTCGATCCAACAAATTTTGCAAAATAATTTTCAAATTTTTTTGTGATGTCAGACATAGTGATTTTTCCACTCAGTAGAACTTCAATTCCACTCATAATATCCTCATTGCTAAAGCCCTTTTCTAAAAGAGGAAAACTATTTGAATTTTTAAGATTAGATTTGTTAAATCTTTTAATTATAGTTTTTAAAAAATTTGCATCTTTTTTTGAAATCATAAAATATTCTTGAATTTTTAAATTAATTTTTTATCAGATTAATATTAATGAAACTTAACACAAAATGTTAATATTACTAATTATTTTAGTTGAGTATTTTAGATGATAGTTGAAAATAATCGTTTAAAATCGCTGAGGCCAAATAAGATATTATATAGAAATAATATAAAATCATATTTTTCCCTTCTTTTAAAAAGTTGCTTGTTAATTTAGTATTTATAAGTAAAAAAAGAATAATTAAGAACATTGGTTCAAAATTTTTTTGGTAAATTATATATCCGCTAAAACACAACAATAATATTAAGAAAATAATAATATTTTTATTATCTTCTCTACAGATAAGTAAGATCATAAAAAAACCAATTAATGAGGTGAGAAAGAAAAAATAAGGCCCATTAAAAAGTAAATAGGATAATTTTAAAAGGAAACCGCCTCCTGCCCCGTTATTAAAATCAAAATAATTGAAACCAACTAATATAGGTAAAAATGTGATAATAATAGATAAAAACAAAAAACTAATAAGATCTTTTTTTATTATATTAACGTTGTCCTTAGAAAAACAAAATATTAAAAAAAATGGAATCAGGTAAAAACTTATTATAGAAGAATTTATTAAAAGCGTATTATGATATCTTAAAGTAAAAAAAGCATTTTTTACTAATAAAGGATACTCATAAATAAGATAAAACCCTGGTAAAGTTAAAATAAATATGAAAAAACACAACTTTAAAAAATTTTTAATATAAAGCTTTGAAAAAAATACAAATAAATAATAAAAAAAAATAAAAGCATAATATTGTCTTGTATAAACTGCTAATGCTAGACAAATCGTGCTCAATACAACAGGTATTGTAATCGTTTTTGATAAACTTTTTTCCCAAACTAAAAAATAATACGTAGAAAGTAAAAAAAATATTAACGCCGTAATATGTGAATTAGCCCACAAGGCAGAATATCTAAATGAAGGATACAAAAAAATTGACGTAGCAAAAATTAATAAAATACTTTTTCTTACTTTAGGAAATTTTATCCTAAGATTGAAATAAAATAATATTGGAATGAAAAATGAGACAGCAATTATTGCAAATCTAACTGCTTCTTGACTATTAAGAACTTTGTAAAGATTGAATAAAATAAAATAATGCAAAGGAGTGTGAACAGTCCAAGTCGTTGGATCAGTTAACATATTCTTCTCAAGTGCTAATACATAGTTCCAAGTAAAATAAAAATCTTTTTTTGCACCTGCTCCGGATATCGCTTCCTGATTTAAAAAACCAACAAATAATGAGAAGATAAATAGGAGAAAAATCGAATATGATATTGTTGATAGATTTATTTTCATCTTTAGGCTTGAGTATAAATTTATATTTGAAAAGTTTTTTAATGCAAGTGAAGAAAATTAAATAGAATGGGGAAGAATTTAAGGGAGGATTAGATTTTAACTTTTAAACATATTGATAATTTTTTTTAAAAGGTTTTTGATTTTTAATATAAAACAGTATCTTTTTATTTTATAAAAGTTAAAAGATTTAAAATAATTTTTATTATTCACTATCCAATTGGATAGCTCTTTATCATATAGACTTGATTTTTTGCTTGAAAAATTATCATTATGCTGTCTGTAATATGACAAAGATTTTTGTAAACAACAAAATTTATATCTTTGACTCAATTTCAGAAAAAAATCAAAATCACCTATTATTTGATATTTTGAATTGAATTTATATTTGGTGAAAATTTTTTTTTTTACCATAGCTGTAATTATTCCTATTTTATAGTCGTCTAAAAGCTGTTGAGTTATGAATCCTGAGTATAATTTTCCAAAATAATTATTTTTAATACTTTTATCTTTGTCCTTAATTATGTTTAGATTAGTATACGAGACTGAACAATCTTTTGATATGAAATGCTTCAATTGTATTGACAATTTATCTTTATGCCAAAAATCATCTGTATCTAAAAAAGTGATTATTGCTCCTTTTGCCTTTTTCACAGCTAAATTTCTTGCCTTATATAAAGTTGCATGTTTTTTTGCTCTAAAATATTTTAACCTTTTATCTTTATATTTTTTAAAAATTTTTTTACTACTATCATTTGATAAATTATCCCAAAAAATAACTTCCCAATTTTGATAGCTCTGATTGAGTATACTCTCAATACAATCTTTAAGATATTTTTCTCCATTGAAACAATTAATTATTATTGTGACTAGGGGTTTTTTATTTTTTTTTTTTCACTAAATGTTTTTATTGTTGAAATCAAACCACGGTTCAGATTAACTTTTGGTCTCCATTTTAGTAATTTTTTTGCTTTTGTTATTGAAGGAAAAATTTTTAATGCCTCTTCTTTTCTTAATTTTATCTTTCCATATTGAGGCTTTCCACCCTTAGTGAGCTTTACAATTTTTTGAATAAGATTTTTTATGTTATAAGCTTTACCAGATCCTATATTAATTATCTGACCTCTAGTTTTTTTGCTTTGTAAAGATTTAATGATTGCGCTAACTACATCTGTCACGTAAATGAAATCTCTAAACTGTTTACCCTCTGAGCACGGAAATTTTTGTTTTTTTAAACAACTATTAATAACTATTGGTATTAATCTATTTAGGTCTTGATTAGGACCATATGCTTGGTAAAGCCTTAAAATTGTTACTGGAAAGTTTTTTTTTTTGTAAATTGATAAAAGATACTTTGTAGATAAGTATTTTGAATTTGCATAAACGGAAATGGGTTTGCATTTGTCATTTTCTCTTTGTGGTGAATTTAACTTTCCATATTCAAGGCTACTTCCGATTTGAATAAATGATATAGGTTTAAGTTTAAGAAAAATATTAACAATATTCTTACAACCAATGTAATGACTTTGGTAGGTTTTAACTTTATTTGAGTGATCAACATATCCAGATAGATTGACCACATATGAAAATTTATCATTTATAAGTTTTTTTAATTTTTTTTTATTAGTAACATTACATCTTAAATACTTTACTTTTGTTAAACGCCTTGATTTTTTTGGATTTTTCGAAGAAACACAAGTAACTCTCCATCCTTTTTTTAAACTTTTCTTTGCGAGATGATATCCTAAGAAGCCTGTGCCACCGAAAATTATTAAGCTTTTATTTTTAGTCAATATTTAACCAATTTGATTGAAGAATTTTTTGCCCCATAAATTTGGCTCCTTTAACTGTTACATGACCAGCATTATCGGAATGTAAAATGTTTCTATTCGACGTTGTAGCTGTACATCTTTTTTTTTCGATATTACAAATTAAATCAAGATGATTCAAAAATTTAATATCAAGTCTCCTAGATAAATTTTCTAAAAATTTATTATTTTCTAGAATATCCTTTTTTAATAAAAGAAAATATTTTTTTTCAACTTCTTTTAATTCCTCTTTATTGGGAAATCGATCATTTTCAAGAATAAATCTTTCAAAAGGAAAACTCTCTCTAAAAAGAATTTTTTGAGGAAAGTTTTTTCCAGATTTAACTGCAGGTATTTCTTCAGGTAGGTTAAATACCGAAAAATCAGAGACCAACACAATTTTTTTATCATATTTTTTTAAAAAAATTATCGTTTCTTCTATATTCTCTAAACTTTCTGGGTACCATCTAGTTTTTAAAATAACTATATTAGAATTTAAGAAATTTTCTATCCCTGTTTTCATTTTAGCATCATCCCGGTTAAATGTTCTTTCACACGAGTTATCATTTTTAGTTATTATTTCTTCAAGACAATGAGTTTGAGCAAAAAAGAATTGAATGTTAAATTTTTCCTTTAGTTTTTTATTAGAAGTTAAGGACTTATAAAAGTCGTAACCATGAGAATTTCCAATTATCAAAACATTTTCATTGTCATTATTTTTAATAAAATCTTTATTTGGTTCAAAATTTGATAGAGAATATGCGTCAATATCCATTATTTTTTTTTGAAATTTCGATAAATTTAATCTATTTTCTAAACCGTTATTTTTAATTACCAACCAATTTGGGATCAAAATCGCTATTGAAGCTGCAATTAAAATATTTCTTACTTTTGAAAATTTAAAATCTGGGTTTCTAAATTTCTTTTCTATAAAATAAAAAGTAAAAACTGATAATAATATTGATAAAAAAATTATTGATATTTTCACAAGAGTCATTTGCTCGAAAGAAGAGCCATAAATATGCCTTGCAAAAGAAAATAAAGGATAATGCCAAAGATACAAAGAATAAGAAATAAGCCCTATTCCAATTAAAATTTTTGAGGATAAAATTTTTGTTACGTAAACATCTTTATCACTAAGTAAAATAATCATACAAACTGATAAAATTAAAAATGATGAATAAAAAGATGGATGAGAAAAAGAAGAATTAAAAAAAAATATATAAAATATGATTATCAAAAGGCTGACTAAAGTTAAAAAATTCTTAATTAAAAGACTTTTTAATTTAAATTTATTTTTTAAATTAAAAACTTCATAATATGCAATTAAAGAACCAGCCAATAATTCCCAACCTCTAAAAGGCAACATATAAAATGTTAAAGATTTAAAAATTGGAGCAAAATAACTTGCTAAGGTTAAAGAAAAAATAAATCCAATGAAAATTAAAAAAATTAAATATTTTTTAAGAAATTTAAAAATTAAAAATAATATTATTGGTACTATTAGATAAAATTGTTCCTCAACAGACAATGACCAAGTATGAAGAAAAGGAAGTAAAAGAGCATTATCAGACATGTATCCAAAATGGTAATAAGACCAAAAATAAAAATTAGAAATAAAACCAAGTTGATAAATTATTGATTGAGATAACTCTTTAAAACTATAAGGCAATAAAACAGCATAGCCCAATATTACAGTTATTATCGTTATAAAAAATAGAGCAGGTAAAATTCGCCTTGCTCTTCTTTGATAAAATCTTAAAAAGGAAAAACTATTGGTTAATTTTAATTCTATAAATATCAATTTTGTAATTAGATATCCTGAAATAACAAAAAAAATATCAACCCCTAAAAAGCCACCAGAAATTAAATTTTCACCCATAAAAGAAAATTTTGCATGATAGAAAACTACACTTAATACTGCTATCGCTCTCAGACCATCTATCTCTGGTCTATAATTTAATTTCATCTTAAGGGTTTCCTTTTTTTTAAAATATGTTCAAGATTTTCTTTATCTCTTTTTGTATCCATACATTGCCAGAAGCCATGATGTTTAAAAGCTGAGAGTTGATTTTTTCTACATAAATTTTCTAAGGGTTCCCTTTCTAAATATGTTTTATCATTTTTTATAAATTTAAAAAATTTAGGCTCAATTACAAAAAACCCTCCATTGATCCAACCTTCGTCCATCTTTGATTTTTCTTTAAAATATTTCACTTTGTTATTTTGTATTTTTAGAGCCCCAAACCTAGCTGGTGGTCTAACCGCGGTTAAGGTAACAGTTTTTTTTTGATTTTTATGAAATTTAATTAATTTTGTAATATTCACATCGCTAACACCATCCCCATAAGTCATTAAAAACGTGTCATCTTTAAGATGTTTCATCAATCTTTTTAATCTACCTCCGGTCATAGTTTTTTTTCCTGTATCAATCAGATTTATTTTCCAGTTAGGATATTTTTTTTTAAAAAATTTCTTTATAAAGTTTCCTTTGTATCCTAGAGCAATATAGAAATCTTTGTGGCCATATCTGGCGAAAAGTTCCATTATGTAAACTATTATTGGTTTACCATTTATTTTGACCATTGGTTTAGGTATAGTTTTTGTTAATTCAGATAATCTAGTTCCAAATCCACCAGCTAAAATTACAACTTTCATAAATTTATTTTTTTTGAAAATTCTCAATTTGCTCTATTGAAACATTTATCATTTTTTTTGTTTTTAAGAGATATGCTTTATACCAATCAGCAGTAATCATAATCGTTTCTTTAAATTTCAGCTTTGTTTTCCATCCTAAAATTTTTTCTGCTTTTTTTGAATTTAATTTTAATAAATTTGATTCATATAAGCTATTTTTGCAACTTTGATTTTTCCATTTAAAATTTTTCCAACTTTTTTCTATAACAGATATCAATTCTTTAACTTTGTAATTTTTTTTGGTTTTAGGTCCAAAATTAAAAGCTTGACCATGTAGTTTGGGATTTTTTTTAAGTTTAATTGCTAGCACTAAATAACCATACACTGCCTCTAGCACGTGTTGCCACGGTCTGGTAGAATTAGGGTTTCTGATTATTGCCCTTTTATTTTTTGACCAAGATTTATAACAATCAGGTATAATTCGATTTTTTGACCAATCACCACCGCCTATCACATTCCCTGCTCTTGCGATACATATTTTAATATTTTTATTTTTGTTAAAGTAAGAATTTACATATGACTGGATGGCTAGTTCAGCTGATGCTTTAGAAGCACTATAAGGATCGTAACCACCTAACAAATCATTTTCTTTATAGCCTCTTTTGATTTCTAAGTTTTTATAACTTTTGTCACTGGTTATCATAATAACATTGCAATTTTTTTTTATTACTTTAAGAGACTCTAAAATATTGATTGAACCTAAAGTGTTTGAACTCCAAGTGAGTAAGGGGTCTTTATAAGAAGTTTGAACTAATGACTGGGCCGCTAGATGAAATATAAAATCAGGTTGAATTTTTTTTATAGTTTTTTTTATGTTTTGAAAATTCCTAATATCTAAAATTTTATGATTTATTCTTTTTGCTATTTTTATTACCTTAAAATGGGATGGAAAAGTAGGATATCCAAAAGAGATGCCTGTAACTCTAGCGCCAAGTAAACTTAACCACAGAGTAAGCCACGAACCCTTAAAACCTGTATGACCGGTAATTAGAATTTTTTTATTTTTAAATATTTTTTTTAATTTTGTTTTCATTTTATCTTAATCTAAAAAAAAAGGATTCTTAAGTAATGAAAGATCAAAATTTTTTGAATTAATATTAATTTTTTTATTTAAATATTCATTTACAACTTGTTCGGTAAAATCTACTTTTTTGGTATATCTAATTTCTTTTTTTTTATCTTGAATTAACGGTTCAATTTCAAACAGAGATTTATCTTTTATTCTTTCCTTTAGTGAATGAAAAGCGGATTTGACTGTAGACATTGTGTAATCAAAAGGATTATCATATTTTTTTTTGGACAACGAGTGATATAAAATTGGCCCACTATCTAAACCTCGCGTTAACAAGTGTACTGTTGACCCGACTAAATGAGGATTATTATCATTCAACGCCCAAAAATTACAATCATTACCTCTATAATATGGTGAAATCCCCATATGAATATTGACAGCTTTATGATTAATTAAAAATTCAGCTAGATCTCCTTTGATATAACTGCTTCCAAATACAAGATAAAAATCACTTTTTAAAAAATCTTTAAAAAAATTTAATTCAAAATTATTTAAATCACCAGATTTCATTGGAATTAAATTAATATTTTTATTCTTTTTTATAAATGTAGAGTCAAATATTTTAGTCTGAGCATCTCTAACTTTTTTAAAATATTTTTCCATAACTTTACTTGCTTTATAATGTCCAGGAATTAAACCTGGGAAAATAGTGTTATTCTCTTGAACAACATATATCTCGCTCGAAATAGAACTCATCAAATTAATTAAATAGTTATGTCTGCTATTATTTGAGGTAAAAATTGTAATTTTCATATTTTCATTTTTTTCATTATAAGTGCATGGTCTTCACGTGCTATTTCTAAGTTTGAATTATTTATATTTTTCATTTTATTGTTAACAAACATATTATCTCTAAAACCTAACAAAACTTTTAATGATTTCAAAATTTCAAGGCTTGTTTCATTATAACTTCCTAAAGGGTGAGACATGCTATTAATTTGTTCGTTGGGTTTGCTTAAGATCTTAGATAAATTTTTTTGATTTTTTGAATATTCTATTTTCTGAGACTCATGAGAAAGATGCTCAATATACTTTGTGTGACTATGAGAATGTAATCCAATTGTATGTCCTAAACCATCTAATTCTAATAAATTTGATTTAGAGAAAAAAAGTTTTGGGACTACTTCATTTACTTTGTAATTTTTTTCTCCAAACATTGAAGATATTATTTTTATATAATCTTTTTCACTTAAAAAACGATCTCTTATTAGTCTAAATTCTATATCTCTTTTAGTATAAAAAGGATAAGTTCTAATTTTTTCTTTAATAATTGTCTTATTTTCAATTAAAAAATTATTGTAGTCTTTGTCTAAAATTTTAAAGAATAAATCATAAAATTCTTCAGAATTATTAAAATAGTTTAATTTAAAATATTTAGTAATTTCGAAAAAATCAGGTTTATTTTCAAAATTTGACGTGCTTACAAAAAAAAATGCCTTGATATTAAAGTCTTCTAAAACTTTTAAAGCAACTTCTAATTGACATTTTAAGCCATCATCAAAAGTGAGGCAAACTTCATATTCTTTTAATTTATTTTCCATTTTTTTTTGAAAAAAAAGTTCAGCGTCTAAAATATTTTTTTTACCGATAAAATTTATTAAATTTGAAAAATCATCTTTCGATATTGAACCTTCACCTGCTTTAAAAAATTTCCCATCATGAAACTGATGAAACATAATTCCATGGGGGAAGTTATTATCTTTAGTAAAATACATAAAGTATTTTTATTAAAAAACCTCTAACCACATTTGATTTTGTATGAACATAAGTCCATTCGTAGAATATCTTTTTTTTCCAATCTTAACAGTCCAGCTTCTAATTAAATCGTTTTTGTCTTTTTTTAAGTCAAACCCTATATTGAAATAGTGTTTTTTAAATTTTTTTTTACCAAAATATTTTTTCATAGTTTTTATACTCCATATGTTCCAGCCTGTTTGAAAAATTTTTTTTTTCATATTTAAGTCTATATATCTCATTTTGATATCATACGGATAATCGTTATAACCACCAAAGAAAAAAAATTTTGTATGTTTTTTTTTGATTTTATTAATATTTCTAAAAAAAACTTTTAATTCATCAAAAATACTTATCACTCCAGAACAAATTATAATATCGAATTTTTTGAATGGTTTAATATTTGAATTAAAGTTCATTTTTTTTAAATTTACATCTTCTGGTAAATTTTTTTTTGCTTTTTTTATAAGATCTGACCTAATATCTACACCTGTTAGGTTAAAGTTTTGATTATTTTTTTTTAAGAAATATAATAGCTCGCCATTAGCACAGCCAATATCAATTACATCATATTTTTTTTTTTTGGATAATCTTTTTTTCAAAATTTTCTGCAAAAATTTGAAGTTTTCTTTTGGTTTTTTATACAAATTTGACTTAAGATATATCTTATCATGCAACCTCATTTTTTAACCTCCCATATAGGTTTTCTAAGTAACCAGCTATTATTTTCTCTTTTCCACAAATGCTTTGGTCTAAAACTATCTATTATATTTTCAAATTCTTTCATATCTAAATTTAAGTATTTTAAAATATCTTTGATATAAGTTTTGGGAAATTCACCATCATATTTTTTTACTAAAGAAATACCTTCATCTCTTGTAATTATCTTATTTCTTATTTCCAAGCATGCATCTTCGGTACATCTCCCTCGACCAGTTTTAATAAACCACGTGTAGTGATGCAAATCATCCATCTTGTCATCTATACTAGAATATTTAGAATATGTGCCGTCTGTTCTTTGTGAATTAGTTTGAAAGTTGGTAGTTTCTTTTGCTAAATAAAAATTATCTTGAGGATTATATTTAAGATAATACGGTAAGACTGCTGTTTGAATATTGAATTTTTCAAATTCCTCTCTTTTGATAGGAAGGTAAGGTTTGATATCATGTTTTGTAATACCGTATTTATTGAGATCATTGTAACTCACACCCCCAAAAAAAAGATCCTCTAATTTATCATAAGAAAATATTTTTGGATTCAAACTAGCTCCCTCATCCCATAAATTATCATCACCACATTTTTCAGCTTGAGCATCTCCATAAATGATAAATTTAATTTTTTTTTCTAAAGCAATCTGCACTGGTAGATAGGTTTGACCCATCGCAAAAGGTTGGAAAGGATGCAATAAATTTTTAAATGCCAATCTGGTCAATATCCTGTGCACTTTGGGGTTAGGGGTTAACAAGTAATTGTCGAAACCACTATCAACCCAGTTTTTGTAATTTTTCCATCCTATGTCGGTATACATATGCGGTGCCCAAGTAATAGTTAATGGGTTCATTTTATATTTATGTTTCATTAAATATGAAACCCAAACACTATCTTTACCACCACTTCCAGGTATTAAAATATCGTATGAACCATCTTTACTTCTAAATTTATTGCAAAGCTCCGCTAACTCTCTCTCTCTTTCGCTCCAATTAATTTTATTTTTTTTCTCATAATATCTGCATGCAAAGCATATATTTTCATTGTTAATATTAGTAGTGGCTTGTTTTCTATTTTTTGAATCTTCATGTGAAATAGAGCTTACAAATCTTTGATTGGATTCTACGCATTTAGAACAAAAAATTACTTCTGTATTTTTATTTTTCATAAATTATTTGGTGGGTGTGATAAGAATTGAACTTATGACCTCTACGATGTCAACGTAGCGTTCTACCACTGAACTACACACCCAAAAAGAAATATTTTTAATCATATATTTTTGCTAATTTTTAAATTTGATTTTAACGGTTTATAGCTTGAAATATATTTTTTAAAAAAATTTTTAATTTTAGTAATATTATGCAATTTTTCGATTTTGAGTATTTTTTTTAAATTTATATCATTTTTAAGTTTAATTTTATATACAGAAAAATCTTTGCTCAGCATGCTAACTGATTCATTTTTTTCATACAAAAGTTCAAAAGACTTTTGACCTGTAATTTTTCTTTTTTCAAGGTAAATACAAAAATTTTTAATAACGATTTTTTTTCCTAAAACTTTAAATTTTAAATTTAAATTTTTGATAATTTTAATGCACAAATCGTAAATGGATTTACCTCTTCCTAAAATTTGATGCCTTGGAACAATTATATGACCATTACTTTCTTTGAGCAAAGACTTTAAGCATAAACTAGAAGCTTCTTTATGAGTTATAAAAAATCTATTAATATTTAGCGGTATCCCAAAATCTTTTTTTGAAATTAAGTTGTCAATTATTAGTTTTAAAATACTCCCATTGGAAAAACTAACATTAGCAAATCTTGTTGAAGATACAAAAAGTTTTGAATTTTTTTTCTTAATATCATAAAGCTTTTCTTCCATAATTTTTTTTGATACTCCTAACAAACTTGAGGGGTGAACAGCTTTATCAGTAGAGATTGAAAATATCTTTTTTAAGGTTGCGATTTTGGAATTTTTTGGAAGAAAATTTTTTGAATTCGTCATTAACATATATTGGATCGAGTGTAAGTTTTCCTCACTTCTTACATGTTTGACAGCAGCAAAATTTAAATAATGAGAAATCTTATTTTTTATTAAAAAATGATCAAGATTGAAAATATTTAAATCAGCACAAATAAAGTTAATTTTTTTAATTTTTTTACGATAATCTCTTACCAAATCTCTATTTAAATCTGTTAATTGATTTTCATCTTTATCCATCAAATAAAGACTTCGAAAATCAAAGTCCATTATTCTTACTGTAAATTCTTTTCCAATAGATCCAGCAGCACCGATTATCAAAATTTTCGCACCTTTTAGGTCTTTTCTAATTTCATCATATTGGTTTTTTGATAAGCCAAATCTATCATATGATGATATGATTTTTTTTTCGTAAAATTTGTAATTTTTAAGGTCTTTTGTCATTAAAGATTTTCAGAATTAATTCTAATTAATGTGTTTGTCATTGTTTTCCAACCATCTAGGTCTCTTGTAAAAGCATATTTATTTTTAATATAATTATTTTTAAAAATTTCATATTTATTTTTATCTATTTTAAGCACTCCATTAAAAAAGTTTTTTTTAAGTTTAAAGTTATAATCTAAATCTATATTAATCATTTTTAAATTAAGTTCTTTTTTGTACCATTCAAATTCATCATCGTTTGTAATATCTAAATAATTAAAGTTTTCAAAATTCACTAAAATAAGGGGCTTGTTAAATAAAACAGACCAAAGTGCGGTGGTAGAGTTATGGGCCAAAACTATTTTTGCATCTCTTATAAGACTTGGAGTTTGGTCGAAGTAGAATTTTCGATCAATAGGTTTATTTTTAATGCTTCTTCTAAAATGACCTGCAATTTTAAATTTTTGATTATATTTTTTTTCGAAAAGAGAAAAAATTTTGAGCATAGAGTCCCAATATTTTTTTTTATCAAAATGTTTTCTATCTAATTTTAAAACTTGCGACTCATAGCTATTTTCTATTTCAGAGTCTATAAAAACTAAATCTTTTTTTTTATTTTTTTTTTTTTAATCCTTAAATATTCTGAATAATCAAAAGAATTTATAAAAAAAGCTTTTTTTCTCTCTTTATTAGATAAATTTGCAGATTGATGATTGCTTTCTAAAAAAATGTAACTAGGTCTGACAGTCAGAATTTTTCTTAAGATGTTTATTGGAAAATTCAATATAGAAATCAATAACTTTGAAAAAAAAAATTTTTTATCTACAGAAAAAATTTTTTTAATTGTTTTAATTTTATTTGTTTTGAAGGGGATATGCGAAAAGAATCTCACAATTTTAACTCCGCCTTTTATCTTGAGAAAAAATTCTAAAAATAAATTGTACCTAAAAATTGTTGACCAATTTAAAAAGTAAAATTTATATTTCAATCCTTTTATTTTTTTTAATAACTCTTTGTAAGTTGATATAACTTTTATATTTTCGTGCTTAATTGACCTAAATTCATCAGATTTGTATCTTTGACTTAATTTTTTATTTATTAAAGGTAATAAATACCAAAACTCTTTATTAAAATTTTTTGAAGAAGAATATAATCCAAATCTTCTAGAGTTAAATTTTGTAAGTGGTTGACTTAGTAAAATAATTAATTTTGTATTCTTCATTATTTATTTCACTACTTAACTGGAAATCTCTTTACCCAGTCATTCCCCTTTTTCGACCATAAATTTGAGTTTCGCCATTTTTCGGCTATATCCCAAAACTCATCTTCTTTAATATTTATGAACTCTAAAAATTCTTTAAAATATAACTTTGGAAATTCTGTGTCATACTTGTGAACCAAAGCTACAGCTTCATCTCTAGTAATGTATCCTTCTCTAACCTCCCTTGCTGCATTAGAAGTACAACGCCCATGTCCAAACTTGATCAATGCAAACCAATGATGAAATGTATCCATTTTATCATCTATTGAGGAATATTTTGTATAAGTCCCCTCAGTTCGTCTATTATTTGGTTTAAATCCAGTATTTTTACTAGCATAGTAAAAATTACTATGATTTGACCAGTTTCTAAAATATCCATAAAAGTAAGAGTCACATTCTTTACCTTTAAATTCCTCTATTGCAGGAGGATAAAAAAATCTAAGCTCTTTTTTTGTAAACCCTTTATTAAGCCAAAAATCTAGAGAATAATTAGAGAACCATATTTTTTTAAATTCATCCATTGGTAAAGATTTTTTATTCCAGCTTTCTGATGAACCACCATATTCTGCTTCTGCATTTTCACCTCTAAAAATTAATTTTATTCCAAATTTTATTGCAATAGTCACAGGGAATAATACTTGACCGTAAATAAAACCTTGGAAGGGATCTCCCATTTCTATTAAAGCTTGTTTACTTAATCTTCTTTTAATATCGCCCTGCGGCATTCCCATAATCACATCAAAACCACTGTTATTAAAATTAGTAAGATTATCCCAACCAATATCAGTATATTTAAGTGGAGACCATGTTACTGTCAGGGGATTCATTCCATATTTGTGTTTGAGTTCGTGGGCAACATAAGCTGAGTCTTTACCACCTGAAGATGGAACCACGCAATCGTAGTTTTCATTATTACTTCTGTACTTATCTAAAAGTTTCTTTAATTCTTCCTCTCTTTTGTTCCAATCTATTGTCTTCTTATAGTCAAAATATCTACACGCACTACAAATTTGTTCATTATCAAAAGTAATTCTTGGTCTTTGATTGGAAATAACACATCTCTTACAAAATTTGACTTCTTTAGGTAAATTATATTTTTTTGCTATATCAATTTTGTTCATAATAACTAATTTTTTGTTGCAGAAATAATAATTTCTTTTTCAAACGTGCTAAAAACTTTGAAGCTTGAGAGGCCTATATCATTGATTTTAAAGCCGCTCGATTTCATCATATCAATGAACTCCTTCTTTTTTGGGAAAAACATTTTTAAACGATAGTTATTTTTTGGATTGGTCGTAAATAGATTTTTTTTTTTATTTACAATCTTATAGTTATGATTACCATGTAAATTGCTATCAATTATAATTTTACCTTTCTTTTTTAGTATTTTGTAAAAATAACCCATATATTCTTTTGCAGTTTTTTTATCTTTAAAATTATTTAATACTGAAAAACAAATTATAAAATCAAATTTATTTTTATTTTCTAAAAAAAATTTTTTGTTTTTATGTAAGTTGAGAATTCTAAAGTTTTTTTTTATCTTTAGTTTTTGAATTTTTTTTTTTACTTTTTTGAGAGCAAATTCTGAAATATCACAAAAGGTTAAATTATAACCCTTTTTCAATAAATGAATTCCGTTAGTTCCTGGACCACATCCAAAATCTAAACATGACCCCTTTTTTTTAAAAAATATTTTTTCAATTCTGACTAGTTCTAAACTTGGATAATCTTTGTCATACCCTGATTTATAGGTAGAGTCGTATGATTTAATTGTACTTGATAGTATCTTCATCAATAGCCCTTAATTTTTGAAACTTCATACTTTGTTTTTTTTCCACCTATATAAGCTTTAATGTTATCAAAAACCAATTTAATTCTTCTTTTGTTATCCGTTGTGACACCAGCTAAATGATCTGTTAATAAAAAATTATACTTTTTATCATAAATTATTTTCTTACTCATTTTGAAAGATCCCGTGTTATCTATAGCAACTCCAAAAAATTTTCTTTTTTTAATAAAATATTTTAAATCTTTAATATTGATAGTTTGGTCCCTAGAGACACTTATGAAAATTGAGTTTTTCTTCATTTTTGTAAAAATTTTTTTGTTAAAAATTTTTTTGGTTTGCTTGGTAAGAGGAAGAGCATTAATTAATATATCATAATTTTTTAAAATTTTTGGTACTTGTTTCAAACTATAATTTCTATAAATGTATTTTTTTGACTTATAAGAGTGATCGATTGAGCTTATTAAAGAACTAAAATTTTGTAATTTTTCTGCAATGGCGTCACCTATTCCTCCCAAACCCGCTATTATAATTTTTTTATCTTTAATTTCAGTAGGCCTAAAAGAATATTTCACATCATTATATTGATCAAACAAACCTCTAGTAATTGCTAATAATAGAGATACACAGTGTTCTGATACATTGGGTCCTTGAATCTTTTTGCCTGCCGTAAATTTAAAATTATATTTTTTCATAAATGGCTCACACTCATCTACTCCAGCTCTTGTTAAATGTAACCAATTTAAATTTTTAAATTCTGAATGTTTATACATTAGAAATTTTGATAAATTTTTTTTTACTGGATATTCATAGAGAACTATTAATGCATTTATTTTTAAAGTTTTTTTGTGAAAAAAATTATTATCCTTTACATCAATAAATTTAGTTTTTGCGTATTTTTTATTTAACTCTGTTATTTGATTTTTGTTTAATCCAACTATTCCAATAATTTTTTTAGACATAAGCCTCTTCTATAGTATTTTTTAGTATTTCCAATCCGTTTTTACCGCTTTTTTCAGGATGAAACTGAAAACCAATAACATTGTCTGATTTAACTATTGCGGGAACCTTAATATCGTAATATTTACAGTATGCTACTAAATCATTTTCATTTTTTAGAAAAGCCATGTATGAATGCACAAAATAAAAACTTCTCCCACTCAAATTTTTATTAAAATTAAATTTTGAATTTTCATTTACAAAGAATAAATTACTCCAATTTATGTGCGGTATCTTTATCTTTTTATTATTTTGCTCTTTAGTAATCTTATCAACTTTTCCTTCAATGAAATTTAAACCAGAGTGAGAACCCATCTCGAATCCTTTAGAAAATAGTATTTGCATGCCTAAACATATTCCAAGCAGAGGTTTTTTAAGGTCTGCATAATCTTTGATTGTTTCTATAAGTTTATATTTATTTAATAATTTAATTGCATTTTCAAAAGCACCGACACCTGGTAAAATTACAAAATCTGCACTTAGAATCTCGTCTTTACTATTACTCAAGGAACTTTCATAACCAATCTCCCTTAATGCTCTTTTTAAACTTAAGATATTCCCACATCCATAATTTATAATGATAATTTTTTTCATTGATTAAATTTTCTCACATCAAGATTCAAATCTATGGCTTTATTTCTAATATCTCTTAAAGATATTTTTTCATAATGTAAGACATGTGCAAGTGCTATTGCATCTGCTCCTCCAATTTTTACAGCTTGTTTTACATCTTCTAACTTACCAAAACCCCCGCTTGCGATGACTGGAACATCTACTACATTTGTAACAGCCTTTATCAAATCGATATCAAAACCCTCTGTAGTACCTTCTTTGTCCACTGAGGTAAGCAAAATTTCTCCTATACCTAGGTCTTGCGCTTTTTTTACCCATTCTACAACATCTAAATCAGTTTTTTCTCGGCCAGATTCTACGTAGACATCCCATTTTTCTTTTTGTTTCTTTTTAGCTTCAACAGATAAGACTATTGCTTGCGATCCAAATCTTTTTGATAAAATTGAAAGGATATTAGGATTTTGAACAGCATTAGTATTTAATGATATTTTGTCAGCACCAGAGTCAAATATTTTTAATGCATCATCAAGAGACCTAATACCACCTCCTACTGTGAATGGTATGAAAATATCTTCACATGCTAATTTTATAATTTCGTGTAAGCTGTTACGATTATACAAGCTCGCAACAAGATCCATAAAGATTAATTCATCAGCACCTTCTCTATAATATTTTTTGGCAAAATCATTCGGATTTCCCATCACTCTTAAACCTTCTAGATTAATACTCTTAATCAGATTTGGTCCTTTAACGTCTAGTCTAGCGATTATTCTCATATTTGATTAACTTTTTAAAATCTTCAGGAGTATCAATATCTAATGATCTTTCCGAAGGCATTTTAAATTTATAAGTATTTTTATGATTAAAAATCTTATTTTTTAAGAAATAGTTAATTTTTTGAATATATATAGCCCCATTTATTTCTTTATTAGACTCATTAATTGAAACAAGACTATTTAATTTTTTTTTTATAATAGTCTTTATTGAAGCGTCAATATCCTTTACGCTTCGCAATGGAGAAGTTGGTTGTAGTAAAATGAAATAGTCATATTTTCTCTTAGTCTTTTTTAGAACATCCAAAACAACATCTTTAGTTAATGAGCTAGATCCAGAGAGTTTTTTTTGTCTTAAACTTTCCGTTTTAAAACCATTTTTTTTTGCGATTTTGTTAATTTTTTTACTATCCGTTGACAGAAAAATTTCATCTATGAATTGAGATTTTCTTGCACTTAACATAGAAATTAAAAAGATTGGTTTTTTCTTAAACGTTTTTAAGTTTTTAAATTTGACTCTTTTACTTCCAATTCTCGCTGGAACGATGGCAATAATTTTTTTTTTAAAATACATTGAAAATTTTATTCATGAGATGGCCAGTTTGAAAGATCTTGCCACTCATTTTCATTGATCGGGAATACTCCAACTTTAAGCCTTTTTTTAAAAAGCTTCTCTATCAACTCATTCATATCTAATGGTTTGCTTTTAGAAATCAAATTTAAAACCTTAGGGTGAATAACGTAAAATCCGGTATTAGCTAAAAAATTAACTTTAGGTTTTTCATCTATATTTAATAGTTGACCATTTTTGTTTGTTTTACATACACCATATGGAATTTGATTTTTCTTTTTTGATACTACAACTGTGAGTGCAAATTTATTGTCCTCATGGTATTGATATAGGGAGATAAAATCACAAAAAATTAAAGAGTCACAATTTATAACAAAAAAACTGTTTTTAAGTTTATTTTTGATTAACCTTAAAGAACCTGCGGTGCCCATAGAAAATTTTTCTTGAATAAGTTTAATATTATATTTTTTATCAAAATTTGAGAAATATGATTTCAATAATTCACTTTTATAATTAATTGTAATATAAAATTTATTTAAGTTGTAAGATTTAAAAGTGCTTATAACATTTTCGATCATTGATTTTCCTCTTATAGGTAACAATGGTTTGGGAATAACACTAGTGTGAGGGAGTAATCTTTTACCAAGTCCGCCAGCCATAATGACGGTACTGATATTTTTAAGCTGAGTACTTTTTTTCGTAAAATATTTTTTAAAAATTTTATTATCTTCAGGTGTAATTAAATCTCGTAGTACTCTCTTATTATCTATAATAGGTATAATTTTGTAATCTCTTTTAACTATTTTGGAAATTTGAAAATTTTTCTTTTTTTTATATTTAAGATAATAGGGTTTTCTATTAACAAATTTAAAAATTTTATCGTCAAATTCAGCTCCATTAAGAATTGCTCTTCTTACATCCCCATCAGTTAAAGTTCCAAATAATTTCATTTTGTTATCTAAAACAATTAAACATTTATTTTTATTTTTATTTAGATAAAACAAAGCCTTATTAAGTGTGTTGTTTTTTTCTATAAATTGGTAATTTTTATCTTCAGAAACAATCATTAAATTTTTTCTTTAAAAAGCTCTTATTTTGAGATTTGATTATTATTTGATCTAATATTTTCGATAAATTTATTTTTTTTTTCATAAGGATTTTTAACCCTTGTGATTTTCTTCTTAAATTTTCTTGATAAACCAAGATTAACAGCTTGATTGATTGATGACTCACTAAATTTACAATCAATAACGTTGCTTGGCTTTATTTTTCCTTTTTGTCTATCGCCAATGTTTATGACAGGTAATTTGAAAGATGAGGCCTCAACTATACCACTTGAGGAATTACCCAACATTAAATCGCAGTGCATCATAAGATTAGTATAAATTTTTAATCCAGCATTTTTAATAAGTTTTATATTCTTAAATTTAGCGCTTAAAAGCTTATACTCGTTTACAATTTCTTTAAATCCTAAATCTGAGTTAGGATAAGTGAGTATTATTTGCATTTTGATCCTCTTTAATACTTTTGAAAGAATTTTTACATGTTTTTTAATTAATTCTGGTTCTTTGGTTACAGGATGAAAAGTAACTAATATTGTTTTTTTGTCTAAATCTAAGCCAATAATACTATTAATTTCTTTTTTGCTCATTTTCTTTTGCTGTTTCATTAGATTTATTTCTGGAATACCAATATTAGTAATACGCCAATTTTCTTCTCCCAGTTGCTGAATTCTCTTTTTATATTCTAAATGTGCAACCAAGTGAAAATGGGATAATTTTGTTATTGAATGTCTGATTGAGTCATCTATTGCACCCTCAGTTAATGCGCCGCCATATAAATGAATTACTGGAATGTTAAAAGGCAAAGCTGCTATCGGAGCTGAAATCATTTCAAATCTATCGCCTAAAACAAAAATCATATCAGGTTTTTTTCTTTTAAAAATTGATGAAATTTTTCTTATTTCTGAGCTAACCATATGTGATAAATAATCTGGATTATCCTCTGATTTTGAAGATATTTTTTTATCACTTTTTGAGTGGATTATTGAAAAATTCTTTTTAATATTTTTAATAGTCGATCCAAAATATTTTAAATAGTGAATATATGAAGGAATTATTTGTAAATTGATATTTTTTTTTTTATTAAGAATATTCAATACAGGCAAAAATCTCTCAAAATCAGATCTTCCAACTGAGTAGACAAATATCCTTAGTTTATTTTTCATAATTAATTATTGGACTGCTCGGTAAATTAATTGCTCTGTTGAAAAAAATATTTGCATTTTTAATATTATCCCTGGGATAAAATCTAAAAATTTTGAGACTATGAAGAGGTCTCCATGTAGATCTAAAACCAAACCCTTTTTTTTTGTAAAATTTAATTATTTTTTTTTTTAAATTACTTTTTTTAACAAGACCTATGATTAACCAATAGTTTGTTTTTGAATTAATAGGCTCTTTTAAAATTTCAATATCGTTTTCATTTTTGAATAAATTTTTATAGGTCTCATAATTTTTTCTTTTTGCTTTTAAAATTTTTTTTAAATTTTCCATTTGTGCACATCCAACTGCAGCTGATAAGTTTGTCATTCTATAATTGTAACCAATTTCATCATGAATATGATCATCTGAACCACTTTTTTTTGCATGTACAGAAAGATGCTTAAGTTTTTTGGCCATTTTTTTATTGTTTGTTATTATTGCACCACCTCCTCCACAAGTAATTGTTTTATTCCCATTAAAACTTAAAATACCCGCTTCGCTAAAAGTACCTAGATGTTTTTTTTTGTAAAATGATCCTAAAGCTTCTGCTGCGTCTTCAATAATTTTAATATTAAATTTTTTACAAACTTTTTTAATTTCTAAAATTTTACTTGGAAACCCATAAAGATGCACAACAATCAAGGCTTTAATTTTTTTACCAGTTTTTTTATTGTAACAAGATTTACCTTTTTTCTTTGAAATTCTTTCTAAATACGATTTTAATTTATTTGGACAAATTCCAAGGTTTTCATTTTCAATATCAACAAAATTTGGTGTTGAGTTACAATAAATAACTGCTGCCGCTGTAGCTACGTAAGTAGAAGTTGGCATTAAAACTTCATCGTTCTTACCAATCTTAAGATATTTTAGAATTAGGTGTAGGGCTGAAGTTCCAGATGATGTTGCCACTGCATATTTACTTCTTGTATATTGTGTTAATTTTTTTTCAAATAATGAAACATAATTACCAACATAAGAAACAAAACTTGAATTAATACAGTTCATTAAGTATTTTTTTTCATTCCCTTTAAATAAAGGATCATGAAGTCTAGCGGATTTATTAGAAAAGATTTTTCTAAAAGATTTCAAAAAATAATTTGAATTATCTATCATAGATATTTATTTTTTATCACTCGATTGGGCATAATTGCATTTTTGGTTTTTTTTCCCAATACCTTTTTTATCTCTAAGGGAGAAAAACCTGTTCCTGGTCTTTTAAAACAAATGTCATCTCTTTTAATGATTATACCTTTTCGTATTAGCCTTTTTGATACTATGCTTTTTCTGGCCATCAATTTTATTGCGTTTTCTTCCTTTGAAATAACCTTATTTGCTCTTCCTAAAATTATTTCGAAATCTCTTATTTTTTCTACAAATTTAGTAAAATTAACAATGTTGTATGACGCTTTGTGATCAGGGCCACTCATATTGTTGTTTAGAGTGACGTGTTTTTCAATAATAGAAGCCCCTTTTGCAATAGCTCCTAAACAAGCCTCATCGGTTAATGAATGATCTGAATATCCTATTGGTCTTTTAAAGCGTTTTTTAATTTCATCTAAAACATTAAGATTGATTAAACTCTTATTTACAGGATAAAGACTTGTACAGTGAAGGATGGTAATCTTTTTCTTTTTATTCTTAGTCAAGATTTTTAAAGTTTTTCTTATATCTTCGAAAGAAGCCATTCCAGTTGACAATATAATTTCTTTTGACTGCTTAGATACAAACTGAAGAATATCGTAAGACACTATTTCTCCAGATGGTATTTTTATTAAAGGAACCTTTAACTTATTTACTAAATACTTAAGACTGTCTAGATCAAAAGCAGTACATAAATATTTCTTTTTATACTTTTTACAATAATTTTTTAAAATCGCATGTTGTTTCCTTGAAAGCTGTAATTTTTTACTCATATCAATTACATATTTTTCTTTATCATTTTTTTTTTGATAATCTGCCTTGAAAGCATCAAGACTATAAACATTTTCAGGTTTGGCTAATTGAAACTTAATATAATCTATATCTAATTTGGAAAGTTTTTTAATTATTTTTTTAGCAATTTTAATAGAGCCATTATGATTAACACCAATCTCAGCAATTATTTTTACTCTCTTCATGTTTTTAATATAGATTTTATCTCTATTCCCTTCATGCCAAATATAAGTCGCGGATTTTTTCTTATAGATATTTTTTTATTTTTAAAATTATGTATTAGAGCTCTTAAATAGTTTAATCCAGCTACATGAGTGAAGGGGTAGCCTCCACCAAATCTTGGGTTCACATCAATTAAATATGGTTTTTTTTTATTAGTTAAAATAACATCACAATCTAAATTTCCTATATGTCTAAAAGTTTTTGACAACATTAGAGAAAATTTTTCTAAAAGTTTATTTTTTATGATTTTGCATTTATCTGTTTCTCCGCTTCTCATTAAGTATTTTTTTTTTATACAACAGGATAAAAAATTTCCGAATTTATCATTGAAAATATCAATATTATACTCTGTTCCTCTAATAAATTCTTGAATTATCAAATTTTTATTTTTTAGCTTGAATTTTTTATTTTTATGAATTTCAATATTTTTCGATCCACTTCCTTTTCTTTCTTTAATAACTATCGGAAATTTTTTAATCAAGTTTTTACTTTTAAATATCTTAGGGGTATTTATAGAATTTTTTATACAAAAATTGCTTAGTTTAATTTTATCATAGCAATTATTTATTACATAAAATCTTGAGACAGCAACTTCACATTTATTTTTTTTAAAAATTAATTTATTTTTTGATAGAATTTCTAAATCTAAATCAGATAGCGGAATAATCAAATTTATCTTCGACCTTTTTACTAATTTAATAATTGATTGTAAATATTTTTTCTCATTTCTTAATACTTTTGGTGTTATGTGAATTTTTTTTATTTCTTTATTGCATAATGCAGCTGATTTGAAATCAGAGTCAGAAACATGGATAGAAAGATTATCCTTCTTTTTAATTTCTTTTAAAAAATCAATAAAATATGTTCTTCTACCAGCGTTAGTAAGTAAAATATTCATTTTTTAATTAGTAAATCTTATTCCATTTCTCAGCATGTTTTTTTCCTAATAGAGTACCCTCGGCATTACAAGATTTACAAGGGGAGTCACATCTTTTTCCTTTAAGAAGATTTTTTCTATATTTTGTAAGCACTTTTCCTGTCCAAATATTAAATAAACTTTCTTGCATCATATTTCCCATTGTTACTCTTCTCTGCCAATCTTGAGGGCATAAAAAAATGTCTCCGTTCCAATCTATTAAAAACTGGTAAGTGGGATAATAACAAGTTGTATATGTTTCAGGGCTTTTTTGATTTCCTGTTTTAATTGTGCCTGCTCTATTGGTTAATTTGAGGCCAAATTCACTATCAGCATTATACCATCTGTCTCTTAAAATCATTAGGTCCTCAGGTACGTTTGCTTGTTTTGCCATTTTATTAAATTTTTCAATTTGATGAGGGCCGTCATACATGCTTACAAGGACTTTATTCACTTTGCTTAAGTATAAATTTTGTAATTGTTTACTGGTTAAAGTATCCCCATTAGTTATGATTTCAACAGGTGCAACTTTTGACAGTTTTTCAACAATATAGTTAATATCTTTATGAAGAAGTGGTTCGCCATACCCAGCAAGAGCAATAGCCCCTTTATAATTTATTGATTTTAAATCGTCATGTACTTTATCGATCAACTTTCTACTCATCATTTGGAATGTATCTGGTGCAACTGAAGGATCTGATTTTGGACAGAAAGAACAACTTCTATTACAAACATCAATCAAACTAAGTTCTACCCATGTAGGCATAGGGATATTTTTAAAAGTATAAACTTTGTCATCTACAATGACTTTTCGTCTTGTAATATTTTTTTTTATTGTAGGATTAAGTTTCATTTGAAAAATTTTGCTAAAGCTAAATTAATGTTATTTGCTATTTTTTTTAAGTCTAGATAATTTGTTTGAGTGGATATGAATAAAATTCCATTTGAAGGATAATAGATACCCTTATCAAATAAAAATTTTCTTAATTTTTCGATTTTTCGATTTTTATTTTTTTCCAAGAAATCTCTTTCCACTCTATCTTTGGGTATTTCTTTTGAAAACACAATCCTAAACATTGAGTGATATCTAAAAATATTTGCCTTTATATTATTTGTGGATATAAAGCCCTTTATTTGTTTTTCTAAATATGAAGATTTTTTTTCAAGATCTGGGAAAATTTTTTTTTTTTTTTTTAGAATGTATTCTAAAGTTTTCTTGCCTAAATATGTAGAAATTTGATTTCCAGAAAAAGTTCCACCAAAGAAAACTTTTAGTTTTAATTTTGAAATTTTTTTTAAGACATTTTTTTTTATTGCTATAATTCCAATTGGTAAACCACCACCAAAACATTTTCCAAAAGTTGAAATATCAGGATTTAAATTGTATATCTTTTGAACTGTTGAAGCATTAAATCTCACACCAGATATAGTTTCATCAAATATTAAAGTGATTTTGTTTTGCTTGCTATATTTGTCCAAAAATTTTAAATATTTTTTCATGTTATGTTGAGGTAAGCTCGACTGTATAGGCTCAATTAATATGCAAGAAATTTTCTTTTTTATTTTATCTAATATTTTTTTTGATTTTTTAATGTCATTATAAGGAATAAATTTAATATTTTTTTTGTTATAATCAGTCAAACCACTTGATATAGGCATTGATTTCAAAGATTTATTTGTTGTGAAAAGAGTTCTATCAACTGAACCATGCCAGCTACCAGTAACGCATACGATCATTTTTTTTTTACTAATTGCGTTTGCAATTCTGATAGATTTTAAAATTGCCTCGCTACCAGTATTACAAAAAATAAATTTAGAATTATTTTTTAAAAATTTTGAAAGTAGGGCTGAATAATTAATTGCTTCATTATTAGGAATAGCCACCAATGATAATTTTTTAGAAGTGATATTATTTAATGATTGTTTAAAAATTTTACTTTGATGACCTAAGAGTAAAGTGCCGGCACCAAAAGACAAATCTAAATACTTTCGCTTTCCCTTTATTAAATACTGGTCTTTAGCACCTGTAAAAATTTTTGGTTGATTATAACCTTCGTTTAGTAATTGTAAATTTTTATACATTTAATTTATTAATTTAATAATTGTGACAATCATATGTTTAATTCTTTTATTAGTTTTAAAAATATCTTATTCCCCTCATCAAATTTCATTATTTTTTTCATTTCATTGAATATTTTATAATTTTTTTTTCTTAAAAAATTCAATATCCTTTCCAATTCTTTATATGAGTTTTCATCTGTCCAAAAACGCCCCTTTCCAAAATTTTTTTTTACAGGCCACCCAAACTGCCTAGAGTAAAATGGAAATTTTTTTTTTCTAATTGATAAAAAAGCAACATTATTACCTCTTGCAGCGGCTTCATACCCTAAAGTTGAGTCTATATTAACTAAGATCTTTGACTGATCAACTATTTTATAAGAATTTCTATTTTCATATCTATTGATAAATTTTTTCATTATCGATCCAAAGATATTATTGTAAAAATATTTTTCTTCTAAGAGATTTGTAGCCCCAAGCACCTGCAAAGAAATTTTATTTATTTCACAAAATTTTTTTAAATTACGAAAAAAAACATAATCTTCATTTTTGGTTTTATAAGGAAGAGGCCTAAATACTGAAATATACAATAACTCAATCTTTTTTTTTATTTTTTTTTGTCTTTCAACAGAATTGGATTTAAACGATCCGATTGGTATTATTTTTCCCTTTAAAAATGATTTGTAAATTTTTCCAGTTTCATAGTTAAACATAAGTAAATAATCGCACTTGTAATTTTTTTGTTTTTTTAAAAAACTCAATCTATAAAGCACATCAGAGGGTTGTAATGAACGAAAAGCTTTTTGTACTATTATTGTTCTCATGTTTTTATTAACTTTATTTAAATCGTAAAATTGTGGGTAATTGTCTGTAAGAGTTATTAAAAGCTGAGGATTAACTATTTTTATATACTCTTTAATATATTCTTTTACGGAAAATTTAAAGTTAAAAAAACATTTTATTAAAACATACAAGTTTAAATTTTGATTTGGCTCATAGGCCATTCTGATATGTAAAACATCAATTGATTTTTTGTCAAAGTATTTAATTAATTTATCAGCGTCATCAGAGTCATAAATTAATACTTTTTTTTCTAAAGGTTTTTTGAAAAACTTTTTTGACAGGATGAAAAAATAAAAATATTTTTTAAACATTATTGAGATATTGTAAGTTTTTTCTTTTCGAGTTTAAATATTTTATCACATTTTGATAATGTGGAAATCTTATGAGAAATCATTACTATAGTTTTTTTTCCTTTGAGCATACTAACTTCATTAATTATTTTTTGTTCGTTATTAGCATCAAGAAAATTTGTAAATTCATCAAAAATTAATATTTCAGCATCAATATAAAATGCTCTAGCAATTCCTAATCTTTGTTTTTGTCCACCAGAAAACCTTTCTCCAAGTTCTCCGCATTTAGTATTTAAACCCTTTGGTAAATCAGAAATAAATTCTTCAATATTTGAAATTTTTACACTTTCATTTATTTTATTATAATCTATTTTGTTATCGTTTTCTCCTAATGCAATATTATTAACTATCTTATCATCTGTGATAAAAACGTTCTGTGGAATATAACTAATTATTTTTTGCCAATCTTTTAGAGTCGAGTTTATATTTTTATTATCGACTGTGATTAAGCCTTGATTAGGAACGAGTAAACCTAGTAATAAATTGATTAGAGTAGTTTTCCCCTCTCCGCTTCTTCCATATATTCCGATACACTCACCTTTTTTTATTTGAAAATCTAAATTTTCCAATATGAATTCAGATGTTCCAGGAAATTTAAAAGATAAATTATTAACCGATATTTTATCTTTGAAATTAATTTTTTTAGTCTTTTCTAAAGATTTAATTTCATCAAATCTTTCTAAATATTTTTGATTTTCCATGAAAGGTTCTACCGCTGGTAGACAAAACTTCATATCCTGAAGGTAATTTGAAATCTTGGAAATTGATGGTATTAGCCTGTACGCTGCTAAAGCAAATATACCTAGTATTGGAATAATTTTTGATTTATCAAGTAAATTTTGTGTTAGATACATAATTAAAGTAACCATGGCAATTACCGCTAACCACTCAAACCATATTTTTGGTAAGCTCAAAACAAATGAGTGTTTTTTTGTATACTCGTTCTCCATAAAATTATTTGATGAAAAAATATTTATAAAATTTTTTTCTTTTCCTAGAATTTTTATATCACGAATAGCTCCGAAGCTTTCTTTTTGATTTTTTAATTTAAGTCCTCTATAAATTTTACTTTGTTCGCCCCAAATAGACGCTTTGGTTTGAACAAGTTTATAAAATATTAGTCCAAGAAAACCAAAAAAAACTGTTAAGCCTATTGTTATTTCAGGGCTAAGTATTAGAAGAAATATTAGAATTCCAAAAAACATAACAATTTCGGTAAACAAATCCACAAGTGACCTTGCAAAAACTGATAAAAGATTCGCATCATTTAGGTTTCTTATCAAATTTGCTGAATTTGTATTTATATGAAACAGGTAATTTTCGTGAACATAAGACTCAAAAAGATTGTTTGTTTGGAAAGTTCTTATATCATAAATAAATTTATTTTTTTTATAAGTAAAAAAAGATAAATAAAGAGCTTTAATAAAAAAAATTGATATAAAAAATATAATTAAGAAAATCAGATAGTTTTCTGAGCTAGGTCTTAATATGTCATTTAAAAAATAGTAATCTTTCAAATTTTTTGAGCCTTCAAAAATATAATCTAAAAACGGAAAGATAGAAGCAATACTAAGGGTTTCGAAAATCATTGCAAAAATCGATAAAAAAAATAATAAAAATATTTCTCTTTTCTGGCTTATAGAAAAGATTTTTATAAATGATTTATAGAATCTTAAAAATGTCATTAGACTTAAAGAAACTTGAACTTAAATTTTTTTACAATATAAGGTGAAAATACTTCCGTAAAAAGCGGGAGAGAGTTTATTTAATAAAAAAAGTTTATAATAATTACTAAAATTATTGTAAATTGTTGAAAAAAAAGGTTTTTCCTCTCTGAAAACTTTGAATTTATTTTTTGTTAATAATTTTGTTAGACTATGTCTTCCATAAAGACATGTATGATCATAAGTGAAGTGTCTAAAATTTTTACCAAACACTTTTGCTACAAAACTATCAGTATTTGGTGTGCCAATAATTAAAATCCCATCATTTTTTAAAAATTTATAAACTAGTTCAATTGCCTCTGGAGGATTTTTTAGATGTTCGATTACATGATATAAACTAATCACATCGAATTTTTTATTAAAAACTCCTATGTTTTTGTAATCACCGTTTTCAATCTTTATATCGGTAAAATTTTTTTTAATATAATTTGTGGCAAAATCTGAGCTTTCGATGCCATATTTATCATAATTTTTATTAAGCGCACTTAAAAGATAGCCAAGACCACACCCAATATCTAAAACAGAAAGATTTCTTTTATCCGTATTCAAATAATTTATAATACTGCCATACCAATTTTTAATTTTAAAATCTCTTTCCTTTGTAAAATCTCTATAGTTACCATCTCTGTCATACCCGCCTTGCCAATATGAATCTGAATAATTAGTTTCGATTAGGGGATCTTGATATACACATTTACAATCTTTACAAATTTTGAACATTACGCCAGAATAAGATTTAAATTTTTTTTTGAAATTTATTGAATTACAATTTAGACAAGGCATTTAGCTTCGATAGAACTTAATTTGTTCTTTATTAAATGGTCCTAAGGGTTTTTCATCTAAAACAAAAACTGTTTGATCACTTTCTTCATTAAAATAATGTTTCCATTTTCTTTTAAAGTTGTTCATCAAATATCTAGCATTTATCGTTCTTCCATCTATAAGAATAATAGTTCCAGGTAACAAAAAATTTTCAAATTTTAATATATCACAGCTCATAGGCATCATATCTCTTTTAGCTAAAGTAAAATTATTTACAGTTTTTTTTACCGAAAATTGACTAGGTGCATCTAGGTAAATAAAATCAGGATTTACCTGTGGTAGTTTTTTATACTCTGAAGCAAACGATCCCTTGTAATTTGTCATTTGAACATCTGAGAAAAAATATTTAACATTTGCGTGATTAAACTTCTCAGTAATTTTTTTTTTTGTTAAATTCAAATATTTTTTTTCATTGTCAACAATAAATAAGTGATATGGGAAAATACATCTTGTGAAAGGTTTTTGACTAAAGTTTTTTTTATTTTCTTCTAATGCCTTAGTAATCACTAAGCTTGAATGCCCACAACCAAATTCTAATACTGTAGTTCTTTTATTTAAAATTATAAATTGATAAAGTCTATAAAGATCTTTTATTTCAGGTGGATGCGGGTTTTTAGTAATCCTAATATCAAATTTACCTTTTCTATCTTTTTTTTTATCTTTAACATCTTTTAAAGATACTTTGTATCCATCAATAAAATATGATTTCTTTGATATAAGATATCCAAGACCTTGCTTAACAAAAAAATCTTTGATTTTATTTTCTGAGATTTTTTTTGGAAATTTAATTTTAATCATAGTCAAATAATTTTTTTTCTACCTCACTTAAGATATAATGACCTAAAAACAAATGGCATTCTTGTATTCTGGCAGTATTATTTGATGAAATAATTACGCTAGAATCGCTGAGTGATTTTGCTTTTCCCCCATCATTTCCAAGAAAAGCGATAGACTTAATATTTTTTGATTTTGCTGTTTCTAAAGCTTTTAAGATATTTTTTGAATTTCCAGAGGTGGATAAACATATTAATATATCGTTTTTTATTCCTAAAGCTTCAAGTGATCTTGAAAAAATATTTTCAAAACCATAGTCATTTCCACATGCAGTTAAAACAGATGAGTTTTGGGATAATGAAATCATTGGAATGGCATTTCTGTTATTTTTAGGTTTCAGTCTTACAATGAATTCCGCTGCTAAATGGTTTGCTTCGCCAGCAGACCCACCATTTCCACAAATTAAAATTTTTTTTCCCGATTTAATACACTTGGTTAAATCTTCAATAATTAAGTTAATTTGACTTTCAGAAGAAACTAGTTTTTTTAATAGTAAATTTATATCTGATATTTCTGCTGTTAAATTATTTTTTGACATTTATATGTGCTCTTAACTTTTTTGCTACTGGAATTTCCTCTTCTAAAATCTTTTTAACCTTGTCATCTTTCATTGCTTGTTCAATTTTCCTCACACCTCCAATTAATTCTTTGAAAGTTTTAGGCTCAATTGAAGCGGCTTGATCGCTTCCATACATTGTTCTATTTAAAGTGAAATGTCTCTCTAAGGACGTAATTCCTAGAGCTGCAGCCGCGTATGAGATTGCCAATCCTCCGCGCTCATGCCCACTATAGCCCACATTACAATTAAATTTTTTTCTTAATTCAGATATGAGATTTAAATTTGCTAATTTATCGTCAAAAGGATATTTGGAAATACAATGCATGAGTTCGAAAGAACAATTATTTTCTGTGAAAATTTTCACTGCTAAATCGATGTCATCGATATTAGACATGCCAGTACTTATAAAGGTATGTTTTTTTCTTTTTGCGACCTCTCTTAGCAAATTTTGATCCACTATCATTGCTGAGGCAATTTTATGATATTTAAGATCAAACTTATCCAAAAATTTTAAACTATTGATATCCCAAGCAGATGCAAACCAACTTATACCAACTTTTTTACAAAATCTATCTATCTCAACATAATCTTTTTCTTCAAATTCTAAACCTTGTTTTTGAGCTCTTTGAGTTTTTCCCCACGGGCTTTCTCTATATTCATTTAGTAATTTTTTATCGTAAACTAAATCTATGTCTCTTTTTTGAAACTTGACCGCATCAGCTCCGCAATTTTTTGACTCCTGAATCATTTGTTTTGCAAGTTGAATGTCGCCGTTGTGGTTAATACCAATTTCTGAAATAACGAATATTCCCATTTTTATTTTCCATTTAATTTTTTTGCTATTATTTCTGCTAATTTAAAATCTTTCTTACTATCTATATCACAAAAAAAATCTTCTGTAACAAATGGATAAACCTTGTTACCCAATAATTTACCTTTTAATATATTTTTTGTTTTGTAAATATCTATGACACCATTACCTATGAAGGTTTTTTTTAATTTGTCTCTTGGTACATTCACTTTATCAATATTAAATCCATTTTTTTCACTTATTGAACATAATCTGTTTTTTTTGATTATGTAATCTTTTAACGAATTATGACTGTTAAATGATACTGATTTTAAAGATGAATAAGAGTGTGAATTTTTTTTAAAAAATTTAATTGCTTTGTCTAAAGTTCTATTTTTTCTTATAGGGCTTGTAGGTCTAAAATGAACAAAATATTCTGGAAGATATATCTTTCTATTTTTAAAAAATTTGACAATTTCTTTAAATACCTCAATATCGGTTGATATATCTCTAGAATTTTTTTTACTTCTTAAGTGGTAAAATTCACATTTGTACCTTTTTGCTAAAGAAATATATTTTTTTGAGTCGGATGAAAAAATGACTTTATCAATTTGATTACTGTTAATTGCTGATCTTACACTGTGACTAAATAAGGGCTTATTTTTAAATTTTTTTATATTTTTATTTTTTAAACCTTTAGATCCTGATCTGGCTGGAATTACTGCCCAAACTTCATTTAAATATTTCATTTAGGCATAGCTCCGCACTTTGCAAATAATACAATTTGGCATTTTTTTCATAAAAAAATTATATAGGTCTAAATAAAAAATCTTTTCTTTTCATCGATGTTTTAAATTTACCTATTAAAATATCAATTTTATTTCTTTGAAGATTGATAACTTCAAAAATTTTATTAGCAAAAGGTCCAGATATAAATTGGTATTTTGTATTTTTAATTAATTTAATAAAATCCAAACTTACAAAACCATTTTTATTTTCATAATTTTTACATAAATCTATAAATTTGACTATGTCCTTTTGTAAGAGACTATAACCACTTAAAACATATTTAAGCCCTCTAGAAAATTTAATCGTATTAATTTTGTTATTTTCTGAAAGAGATGAGTTATAACAAAACATATAATCACCTAGCAAGTTTACTTGTTTACTTATCAATTTATTTTTTGAGTAATATTGAATTTGAATTTTTGGAATATAATATTCAGTGTTGCCTTTTAACTTGTTGACTATGTCACCTTTCATTAATTCTAATTTTTTAGGGTCAAATTTTATTACAGTCCACATAAATTACTTGTCCTTTTCTAGTTCAATTTTAAGTTCATCATACTCTTTCATTTTTCTTTTCATGAAATTGATAGTTAATTTTGTTCTCTCAGAAATACCTTTTGGAGTAATCACATATCCTAGGTAGTTTATTTTATTAGATTTTTTTTGAAAATTTTGTAACTTTACTAGTCCCTTTTTTTTTAATGCTTTAAGACAGTAATTAAGTTTCCCTAAACTAAAACCCAATTCCTGTGCAAGTTTACGCTGCGAAGTTTTTGGGACTTTTTCAATTTTTCTTAATACTTCAAAATAGTCTTGTTCTTTTTTCATATGTTCAAATTTTGAACAATATAGTGTTCAAAATATGAACAGTAAAGAGGAACTTAAAAAAAAACTCCTAAAATGATCACATTATTTGAATAATTTTGAATAAATTGAATAAAATCAGAAGAATTGTGGTATTAGTCTCCTTATGAAGTTAAAAAGCCACCATGAATTACCCTCAAATAAAACATTTGGGTTATTTTTTTCAGTTATATTTTTTTTAATTTATGGTTGGTTGTTTTTTAGATACCAAAATAACCAAGTCTGGTTAGTAATTTTAGGGGTATTTTTTTTAGTTTTAGGTTTATTAAATTCTAAGTTGCTAAACTATCCAAATTTACTTTGGATGAAGCTTGGTTATTTTTTAGGATTGATAATATCTCCATTAATAATGGGTATAATTTTTTTTTTAGTAATTACACCAATAAATATTCTGATGAAGATCTTTCAAAAAGATATTATTGGATTAAAAAAAAAAGGTGACAGTTATTGGAAAAATCGAAATGAAAAAATTAAAAATATGAGGAATCAATTTTGAATTTAGAATTTTTAAAAGAATTTTTTGCTTTTTTGTTAGAGAGAAAAAAATATTGGTTATTTCCAATTATTGTTTTGCTTTTAATTATGGGTGGACTAATTATATTAAGCCAAGGCTCAGTTGTAGCACCTTTTATATATACGATTTTTTAAAATGAACTCAGTATTAGGTATTTCAGCTTTTTATCATGATAGCGCTGCGGCTCTTATTATTGACGGTAAAATAATAGCTGCGGCTCAGGAGGAGAGGTTTACAAGAATAAAACACGACTCATCATACCCATCAAATGCAATAAATTTTGTTTTAGAATTTGGTGGTCTTGAGATTGGAGATGTTGATAGTATAGTATTTTTCGAAAAACCATTTTTAAAATTTGAACGATTAATTGAAACTTACCTTGCTTTTTCTCCTAGAGGTTTTCAATCTTTCATTAAATCGATGCCGATATGGTTAAAAGAAAAATTATTTCAAAAAAAATTTTTAATTGAAAAAATTCAAAAACACGGTCACATAGAAAATTTATCAAGTAAGTTATTTTTTTCTGAGCATCATTTGAGTCATGCTGCAAGTGCTTTTTTTCCCTCACCTTATGAAGAAGCATTGATTATAACTGCTGACGGTGTTGGAGAGTGGGCAACCACAACGATTGCAATTGGGGAAAAAAATAAAATAAAAATTGTTAAAGAATTAAACTTTCCACACTCACTCGGGCTATTATATTCTGCTTTTACTTACTACACTGGGTTTAAAGTGAATAGTGGGGAATACAAATTAATGGGTCTAGCGCCTTACGGCAAACCAAAATATAAAGATATGATATTGAATAATCTTATAGACGTAAAAGAGGACGGATCTTTTTTGTTAAACCAAGATTATTTTAATTATGCGACGGGACTCACGATGACAACCGGTAAATTTGAAAAATTATTTGGAAGAAAAGTTAGAGATGCAAAAAAAGACAATATAACGAATTTTCACATGGATATTGCAGCTTCAATTCAAGAAGTTACTGAGGAAATTATTTTAAAGATATGCAAATTTGCAAAAAATAAATTTAAAATTGAAAATTTGTGTTTAGCAGGCGGTGTGGCATTAAATTGTGTTGCTAATGGGAAGATATTAAAAAAAAAAATTTTTAAAAATATTTGGATACAGCCAGCTGCTGGGGATGCTGGGTGCGCACTAGGAGCTGCTCTCGCTTATTGGCATATCGAAAAAGGTAAGACTAGGCTAGTTGAAAAAGAGGATAGTATGCAAGGTTCTATGTTAGGACCAAAATTTTCAAAATTGTTTATAAAAAATTTTTTGGAAAAAGTTGGCGCAAATTATCAAGAGCTCGATGAAAATGAAATAATAAAAAAAACTTCACAGGAAATAACTAACGGAAAAGCGATAGGTTGGTTTCAAGGAAGGTCTGAATTTGGACCTAGAGCTTTAGGAAATAGGTCAATTTTAGCTGACCCCAGAGACTCTAAAATGCAAAAACTACTTAATCTAAAAATTAAATTTAGAGAAAGCTTTAGACCTTTTGCTCCTGCCGTTATAGAAGAAGAGGTAAGTAATTGGTTTGATATGAAAGAGAAAAGTCCATACATGTTATTGGTTGCTCAAATTAGAGAAGAAATAAAAAATAAAGCCAATATCAAAGAACAAGAAAATTTAAATGGTTTTGAAAAATTAAAGTTAGGTCTTTCTCAAATACCTGCAGTGACACACGTTGATTGTTCTGCAAGGGTGCAAACTGTAAATGAAAAGAAAAACGGGAAATTTTATAAATTGCTCCAAGAATTTAATAATAAAACAGGCTGTCCGGTACTAGTAAATACATCTTTTAACGTAAGAGGTGAGCCAATAGTCAATACTCCCGAAGATGCATTTAATTGTTTTATGGGTAACAAATTAGATATTCTTGTTATAGAAAATTTCTTTCTTACAAAAGAAAAACAAAATAAATCGTTAATAAAAAACTATGAGTCAAATTTTGAATTAGATTAAATTTAATTATTTTTTATCATAAATAAAGATATTTCGTCAGACAACGCTTTATAGCCTTTTTCATTAAAATGAGCCCCAAATTTTGGATACATATTTTTATCGTAAATAAATTTCACATTAGTCAAGTCTAAAAATTTAATCTTATTGTCAATTATTATATTTAATACATCTTCGTAGTAATTTTTTCCCTCACTTTTAAAACTTGATGGAATATAAACAAAAACCAATTCTGTCTTAAAATATTTACTGTAGATATGAATTTCTTGAGCAATTTTCTTGAAAGAATTTAATATTTCTACATTTTTTTTATATTTTGGATCGAATTTAGAAAAAATTAAACCTCTTGTACGGTCTATCCCTAAAATTGAAATTATGCTCTTTAGTGATAAAAAATTAGTTTCATCATTAATTTTTTCATTATTGTTTAAAAGATCAAATACATAATTGTTTATCTCTTTTTGTTTTTTTTTAAGACTCTGAGAGTATGTAGAATTTTTCAAATACTTTAAAAGAGTCTCGCTCGCAAGTTCATTGTTCAATTCTTTAAGGTCATTACCTTCATAGTATATCCAAAATAAATATTTTACATTTTTATTTTTAGGAAAATATTCCCGAAGAGTTGCTAAATTTATTAAAGGTCCGTTTCCCCCGTAACCTAGATTTAAAATGTTTTTCTCATTAAAAAATTTTGTGGATCTTAAGTTTGAAATTAAATTATTGACATTATTTACGCATGCTCCATGTAAAAATGAGTCCCCGATAAAAACACTATGAATATCTTTTTTTTCATATACTTTATCGTCGTTGTTAAAACCAAATCTATCAGAGATATAATTATTATAATATCCTGACTCATTGCACATAATTGTTTTTTTTTGAGAAATACCTGATAAAGGAAATAATGGATAATTTTTTTTTAAGAAATTCTGCGGGGGAACTGTAAGCGTTTCATTTAGATTTCTCTTTAGTATGTTATCATACACCTCAAATCTCTTTCTATAATCTAATTTATTTTTTTTAAAATATTCAACTTTTTTTTTTTCTATATTTTTACCACTTTGAAAAAAAAAGATTATCTCAAGGCTATATATTGATATCAATATTGCAGCTAATGAATAAAAAAAATAAAATTTTATGATTTTCAGTAAGAAAACTGAGGCAATTGACAAACCAAAGAGAAAGATAGGTACTAAAAAATAAAGATCATTAAAATTATAAATACCAGAAACTTCATTGCGCCTATAAAAAATTATTAAAAATGATGTTAAGGATAAAAAAAATAAAAATTTTGCTAAAAGATTTTTTCCCATATTCCCGAAAAAAGACTTGAATATTAAGATTCTAGAGACCAGCTAGTTATAGCTTTGTCTTGTAGTTTTTCCTCATTTATGGATTGATCGCCATAACCAATATCATAAAATAAATCTTCTGTATGAAGAACTTCAATTAATTTCATATGTACTTCACTAATATCCTCGTAGTTGTGGATTTCCATTGCATCAGCAATTCTATTTTTTTTCTCTTTTGATAAATAAAAGTTCAAATTTATACCGCCGTTAAATTTTTGAATATCGCTTTCGCCATTATCATGTTTAAGCCATTTTGGATAATCAAAAATAAATTTATGATTTTTATTCTTAATATCTTTATTTTTAATTTCTCCGATATTAATACTTTTTTGTGAGCAAAAATTTATTACATCTTCAACATGTTTTGCTTTCGCTAGCCAATAATTTTTTCCAAATTTATCTGTGAGTATTTTACCCGAAACTTCTAATAATTTTTTCGCCATATCTTTTTTATACCCAAAAATTACCTTTGATGTGTATTTGGCGTTTAATTTTGCGAAATCTTCAGCTTTAAGTTTTCCTTGAACTTCTTTGCTATTTTCAAAATAAAGTTCTTCCGGAGAGTCATACCATTCCTCCTCCGAGTCAGCCAAAAACTTCTTGTAAAGCACTCCAATGCTATCTTTGGAGCTATCTAAATTTTTCATTAATTCAATTATAAAATCAATTGGATTGATATTTGACTGTTGAATTAGTTTCATAAACTCAACATAATAACCATTATTCCAAAACAAATAAAAAAACCAATTTACTGGTCGCATTGACATAATTTCTTTACGTGACATTGTGTTTGTTTTTAAAATCACTTCCTCATTTTCAACTGACTTAATTCCTCTATATATGCCGTAACCTTGGGTAAGCATTCTGTACTTTGTTTCAATGCCATGCTTTTTTATATATGATGGTGAGTTCATTTCAGTTCCTCCGAGCAACCTACAATTAAAAGTAACGACTTGATCAAATTTTTGCTCACAAACTGTTCTAAGTCCATCGAGATAACTTTTTTTTGTTTCACCGGGTAAGCCTAAAATTACGTCTGTATGTGTCTTAAGGCCCTTAGATTTAATATATTCTCTAACTTTATTGAATTTTTCTAACGAGATATTTGCTCGTCTAACATTTTTTAAAGTTGTATCGTCTAATGACTCATATGCTATTGTTACTCCAGCGAGTAACATGGGTTTTAATATAGATGCTATTTCTATCACCTTCTCATTTGAATTCTTTGCCCAAGTTGCCCAGATTGACCTTGGCCAATTGTACTTGTCATGCACTTCTCTAATTTTTGTAGCGATTTCTGAGTCTCTTCTATGCATGCCAAAATTAGAGTCCGCTAAATATAAATAACCATTAAATTTTTTTTTAGAGGCTGAAAATTTTTTAGCAATATAATCTATTTCGGATAAAACTCTCTCTAAAGAAAATCGATTGCTTGCTCTTAGCCAGTCATCTCCCCAGGCGCAATAAGTACATGTGAAAGGGCAGCCACGCATTGTTTCTATTATAGGAATTAAATTTTTATCTTCAAAAAACTTATCTAGTGTACCATCTAGAATAGGTGAAGGGATAATATCTAAATCCTTATAGCGTTTTGCAATGTTACCTATAAAAACTCTATTTAATTTAGTATTATAAAAAGCTAAATTTTCCATTTGTTGAGTGTCTTGATGATTTCTATCCAACTTACCTTCAGAATATTTATTGATCAGTTCTAGAAAACCGGTTTCCCCTTGATTAACGATATAAAAATCTAAATAAGGTCTTTCCAAAAAATACTTTTCGAGGTCATAATTATTAAAATTTGGTCCACCAAAAATGGTTACAACTTTAGGGTAATTCTTTTTAACAAATTTCAAAATTTCCTTATTGAGATTGTCGTTCCATGTGTAGCTAGCAAAACCAAGAATATCTGGAGGTTCTTTTTTTATCTCATCTAATATGTCATTAGGATAAACAAATAGTCTTATGTCTAAGTCCTCTGGTTTTTTGTAAAATTTTTTTGCATAAGATGTTAAATAGCCTAGGTTAAGAGGATGAGTAAAAGGACCGTTGCAAGCATAGTTATGGCTTAAACTACCTAGATATATCTTAATTTTTTTGCCCATAAGCTATTTCTATACTTTTCAGTGTAATCTTCAATAATGATAATTTGCCATAATACCTAAATATTGCAATGTTTTTCTAAATATTGTAACTAGAGATATGCTGAAATGCATGGTGGGAAATCAGTGTGAAATTCATTGGCTGTTCCTGCAACCGTAAAGTCGGAGCGCCACCCAGCATAG
>MDSW01065630.1_pt1 | contig 43043 bp, 35 predicted proteins | sample 811171 | NCBI WGS metagenome assembly MDSW01 (sample SAMN05326641, study PRJNA326480) | marine metagenome | isolation source: seawater | place: Atlantic Ocean: North West | collected 2012
AGAAAAGGGCTCTCGTACAATTGTTGTGCTTGAATCTACAGTGTATCCAGGAGTTACTGCACAAACTTGGATTCCCGAGGTTGAAGAACTGGGTTTAGAGATTGGCGTTGACGTAGAAATCGCATATTGTCCTGAACGTTTCAATCCCGGAGACCCAGCCCACGGTGTGCGCCAAGTTGCTCGAGTTATTGGCTGCTCAAACCCTGAAGTTGGTGCAGCATTGGTCTCTTTGTATCAACGCTTGACTTCAGAGGACGTTCGCTATGTGGGCAATCTTGAAGTTGCTGAGGCTGCGAAAGTTATCGAAAATGTTCAGCGCGACATCAACATTGCTCTTGTCAATGAACTTGCTCGAATCTTCCCCGCACTTGATGTTGACGTCGAAGATGTTCTCTCCGCAGCAGCAACCAAGTGGAACTTCCACCGTTATACACCTGGCGTCGGAGTCGGTGGTCATTGTATTCCAGTTGACCCGTATTACATGATTCAGCGAGCTGCTGATGTTGGGGTTCCTGCTGGTCTGATTACTGCTGCACGAGCCGTAAACCGTTCAATGCCAAGCCACGTTGCTGGCGTGTTGAGCGATTTGATGTGGACTGCTGGAGTTGCTGCAAGTGATGCCAAAGTCCTCCTGCTCGGTTGGTCATACAAGGCTGAAGTCGGTGATCCAAGAGAAACTCCAGCAGAACCTCTGGCAGAGACCTTGATGTCCAAAGGCATCACTGTTGGTGCATGGGATCCACATTTGGATGATGGAAGTTATCCTGAAGGTGTTGAAGTTATTTCTGATATTGGGACTGCTCAAGGATACGATATGGCGGTTCTCGTCACTGCTCACAAAGCCTGTCTTGCTTTGGATTGGGCTTCATTAGCCAAGCAAATGCGCACGCCTTTGATTTACGATGGTCGTCGAGTTTTGGATTTAGATGAACTCAAATCCAGTGGCTGGAATGCCTTTGCAGTCGGTCGTCCAGTGTAATTACTGAGCATTGATGTAGGCAAGAACTTCGTGCAAGACTTGTGCGATTGTTCGCATGTTTTCCAGTGTCAAATGCGGCTGAAGCGATAAGTCGCATGCAAATTCGATATTGGCAATGGTGTCACCCAATTCTTCCTTGTGGGCTTCAACGTATTCCCATTGACGGTAATCACGAGCGTTACGCTTTGCGCCAAAGATTTGCATTGGAATTCCTTCCATCTTCATGACGTCGATAAATTGGTCAGCCTTTTCACGAGACAAACCAACCAAATGGAATTGCATGGTGTCGCAGAAACTGTCCACTTGAGGCAATGGCATTGGGACTTCGATATTGTCATGGCCGCTAACGAGACTGTGAAGGAGATTCCAGTTCTCCACATGCGTATTCTTGATGTGCTCTAAGCGTTCGATTTGAGGCGTTAACATTGCCGCAGTAACTTCTTGCATTCGCATTGAATAACCAGGAATTTGATTCTGTAAACGATTCATCAATTCCGCATCAAGGTCAAAATGCTTAGTCCATAATCGCTCATATGAACCAGCATAAAGAACAGCCTTGGCCGCATATTCATCATTATTTGTGATATAGAGTCCACCTTCTCCAGCACTCAACCCCTTCGAAGACTGAGTAGAAAAACACCCGATTTCACCGAAGGTTCCGAGCATTTGCCCGTTCCACAATGTGGCATAGGCGTGCGCACAATCCTCAATGAAAATGAGATTATGTTTCTTGACCACAGCCATGACCGCATCCATATCGGGAACATGGCCTCGCATGTAGGACATCAGCAGAATCTTTGCTCCAGTTTCAGTGGCTTTTTTGTCAAGGTCTTCAGCATCCATCGCCCATTCGCGGTTACTTTCAACCAAGACAGGAACAGCGCGAGCATGATGAATAACTGAAGGAACAGCATGGAATGTGAAAGCATTGGTGAGAATTTTATCGCCAGGTTGGACGCCTACAACATTGAGGGCGATATACATGGCTGAACCGCACGAATTGGTTCCAACTGTATGTTTGACTCCGATGTATTGAGAGAAACTTCGTTCAAGTTTCGCAGTCAAGGACAATTCCTTCTGTTTTGGCTGATACCGATACATGACGCCCCGACGCATGGCCGAGACAGCAAGGTCGATTCCTTCTTGAGGAATGGGTTTGAAGGCCTTGTTATCAAAATCAACAATGGACTGACCACCGTCAATCACAAGGCGTCGCGAATCGTCTCCCATCAAACCACCGAATTGAAGTGTGTATAAAAAACGCCTGTTCAGGCATCTCGACCTGCATCAAACATCTCTTGGAGACTACCGTCTTGAAGCATTTCAAGCACAATATCTGAACCGCCAATAAGTTCTCCTTGAACGAAAACTTGAGGCATAGTCGGGAAATCAGACCAAGCACAGACCGAAGGGATTGCACGAGGGTCAGTGAGAATATTGACAGCAGCAAAGGGTTCGCCAAAGGACTGCATAGCTTGTGCTGCCCGGTTAGAGAAACCGCATTGAGGTTCATTCGGTGTTCCTTTCATGAACAATACGAGAGCGTGTTCATCAACAATGGCTTGCAATTCTTCTGGTGTCCAATTCATTTTCATCATTCCTTGTTTTTCTCGATACGACGGATATGGACGCCTTGTCCACCGCCATGAGGGTCAAATGCAGTATCGCCTGCGGTTTCTGCTTGTGCAGGGGTCATGCATTTGAGGTCGAGTGCGTGTACGGGGCGCGGGATGTGTTGTTTCATCACCGCAAGGATGAGTTTTTGACGCTGTAAAGGCCGCATACCATCGAAAGAATCTGAAATTACTCGGACATGAAAGTGGTCACCTGAGCGATGCAAATCGATGACTTCAATCACAGCATCTGGGACTGCCTTGCGAACTTCGCCTTCAACCCAATCCGTTGTTACCATAGGTACGCCCCAACACTCGGTAGTTGGATTTGGTTTTGAACCTGCGTGTTCCCATCCGATGCTTCAAGGAGCGGCGACATCAGCCATGTGCATGGAGGGGGCGCAAGTCAAGAGCACCCGCATGCCCCAAATGGGGAGGGATTCCGCATGGCTTGCTGGTGCTGATTTAGTAGCGGTATTTCTCGCACTTTTTGGGCAAGTCGTTCTGACACGGGCGCTATGGACCGAAGAGTATGGCTTCTATATCATCGCGTTGGATGTTTTCGCAACGCTGTTTTTGGTTATTGATTTAGGCTTACCGACTCTTCTTGCTCGCGACGGTCCGAATGCTCCTCATCGCATTTGGCCATCGATTGTCCGAATTTACAAATTACAATTCAAAATCGCTCTTCCGTTTTTACTGCTTGCTTGTTTCATCACACCATTGCTTTCCTCAAATTGGACGGTTCATCTTCCAGTGATGTTGATTTGTGCCCTCATCGCGCTCACTCATATCGCCTCCTATGCACCGCGTTCTGGTTTACGGGCTGCTGGTGAAGCACGTCTTGAAGCTTGGACCAAGGTATTGGAGCGAGCGATTACCACCGGTGCCTATTTGTCACTTTACGCCCTTGGAATTACCAGTGTTGTCGGATATGCATCTGCTTTTTTGTTTGGAGCCGTATCGGGATTCCTTCTCGCATTATGGTGGGTAAAACGAACGGTTCGAGTCTATGAAGGAGATAATGGAATTCAAGGAGATTTAGGAAAAGATTGGCTCGATAATCGAACACTGATGCTCCAAGCCTTACCCTTCGCCATTACCCTTGGCGTACTTCCATACGTTGTCAGGATTGAAAAATTCATCATCAGTGCGGAGATGGGCGTGGATTCTGCAGCCCTTTTCCATGTTGCACAATTAGCATGGTTAGCAGGATTAGTAGTTCCTCAAGCCTTGCGAGCAGCCCTGCTCCCAGTACTTGGAAAAGCCCGTTTTTCACCGCACCGATTCACTCGTGAAATGAACGCATCGTTGGATGTTTGTCTTGGTTTACTTCCAATTGGAATCTTTGCAGGTGCTTTCATCGTCAAAGGTGCTTTGCCGTTCGCGTTCCCATCTCAATACACCGATGGTACACTGGGTGCATCAGCAGTTGACGTCTTCATGATTTTACTCTTAGGATGGTGCTTCACATTACTCGCCACACCAACATATACAGCATTACAGGCAGGCCTTCGCCCATGGCGCTTCACCTCCTTCATCAGCGTCGTCGTTGCTTTTGCAGCACTGATTGGTTTCCTGCTGATTGGCTGGCAGGCACCTTTAGGCGACCGACAAGGCTTGTATGCAGCAGCATTTGCATCAACGCTTTCAGCAGCATTTGCTCTGTTTCTTTCAATTCACCTTACAGGAACTTGGGATTTCTTTTTCAACCGTTCAAAGGAATGGCTTTTCGCTCTAACGACCATGACCATTTCTTGCATAGGGCTGTATTCCAAAACATGGTTTGCAGGAGCAGGATTGTTGTTATTCCTTTTCACGCCACAAGCTCTTCGAGCAATTGGTTCCACTCGCGAAGGAAATGTTGACGAGAAAAGTTCTCAGGAAGAATGAAACTTTCATCCCAACGGTGTTGTAAGGCGTGTTCGCATGCATCTGCAAGTAAAACCGCATCATAGGTGTCAACGACGCATTTCTCTGGTAAATACGTCGCGACATCACCTATGTTCACCGAAACTACAGGTGTGCCACAGGCGATGGATTCTCGAGCAACCAGAGGGCCCGATTCACGTTTTGAAGTGATGAGGGTGAGGTCAGCAACCAACATACGGTCCCAAACGATTGAGCGAGGTTGAAGTTTGAGTGTCGTCATCCCAACAATCCAACCGCGTTGTTCCAATAACTCTCCAGTTTGCAGTGCAAGCAGGTGGTTTTTTTCTGGTCGACGTGGGTCTGCAGGAAACAAAATATCGATTCGGTCCTTCTTCCATCGCCCTTTCCAAGGCTTAAGTGGCTGAAGCCATTCTCCTTCTACTGCGCAATGACACGGAATCATGCGGAGTTTTTCTTCTGAAATGCCTGCTTTTTTCGCCACTTCAAGCAGGCGTTCTGAAACAAGTATCAATCGTTCAGGGGAGTCAGCTAATCGTTGGGTAATCTTCGAAAGCGATGAATGATTCAAACCCACATCAAAGTCGTAGCCATGAACCACACCTGTCCAAGGAACATCAAAGCGCTGTGCCAAAGATTCGGCCAGCACTGCTGCAGGCCAAAGGGTGTGGCATACAATGGCTTCAGGCTTCCAATCACCAAGCCAGGATTCTACTTTCTTGATTTGCCGACGAAGACTACGTATGGTTAATTTCGGCCAAGGATGTTCCGGTAATGCAGTATAACGTGGGGCGAAAACCGCCACCTCTCCGTGTTCAAATTCTCGAGGTGCTCTCGCAACGCCGGTTAACGTCGAACGGCGTGCTTCTTGATAGCGCATCATTCGAGGAAGTGGATTAATGACGCGAACCTCGTGCCCGTCTTCACGCAGTTCTTGCACATGGTCAGCGACAAAGGTCCCACGTGCCGCATTGCCTGGCAATGGATAGAGTAAAGAAACCACAAGGATTCTCATTTGACCCTCTCACTTCATTGTTGAAGAGCGGCCTGAATGACTTCAAGATTCTCTTGAACACTGGCCTTATCATTGAATAATCCCGAGCCAACAACACAATTGCTGACTCCCCAATCACGAAGCATAGCGATGTTATGCGCTTTTACGCCTCCATCGATTTGAATTTGAACAGGTCGACCGCCTTCCGCGACTTGAGCATCAATGGCCTGTTTGAGTTTTCGAATTTTTTGTTCGACAGTAGGGATAAACGATTGTCCGCCGAATCCTGGGTTCACACTCATCACCAATACCAAATCAAGTTCGGATAAGACTTCAAGAGCAGCGTCGACAGGAGTTCCCGGATTGAGAACAACTCCAACTCCCGCTCCTGCAGCACGAATTGCAGTGACCAAACGATGCAAGTGAGTTGCAGCCTCTACGTGAACAGAAAGATGATTACATCCAGCGTCGATATAATCTTGGAAGCAACTTTCAGCATTTGAAATCATCAAATGAGCATCGAAAACAGGTCCATCGCCGAGTGCTTTGCGAAGAGATTTGATGACGGGTGGCCCAAACGTAAGATTCGGGACAAAATTCCCATCCATCACGTCGAGATGGAGCCAATCAAGGCCGCTATCGACTGCTTTTTGGCAGGATTGCGCAAGGTCAGCTAAGTTCGCGGTTAGGACGCTTGGTGCAATAATCATGGCTCTCCCTCATTGAGGCCAAACCTCGCGTTGCCATGAGCGTTTCGATTTTTATCATCAATTGATTCAGTACAAAGCCTCATAATCTCTATGCTTGAGGGCTCATCGGTGCGCCTATGGGTGAAGTACGAGCAGTCACAGATGGAGAATTTGAAACAACAGTGAATGGAAACGGTTGGGTTCTGGTCGATTTCTGGGCACCTTGGTGCGGACCTTGTAAGGCAATTGCGCCAGTCCTTGAGCAAGTTGCAGGGGAACGTGAAATTTTGATTGCGAAAGTCGACACTGATTCCAATCCAATGAATGCTGGCCGACTTGGAGTTCGTGGCATACCTGCCCTTTTCCTGTTCAAAGAAGGTAACCTTGTGAGCCAAAAAAGTGGTGCACTGCCAAAACCACAATTGCTCAAGTGGATTGATGAACACATGGGCGCAGATGATTTTTAATCATCCAAGCGTTTTTTTCGTGTTTCTCTTTGTGCACCTACATCGCGAAGCAACCGCTCTCGCAATGCTTCATGGAGCCACATCCCCTCATCTAAATCCAGAAGCAACCCGTGCTTGATCAGATTCTCTGGAGGCACACCGTCCCAATGAACAGCCTTCGCAAGCCTCTCCCATGGGATGGGCTTTTCCGAAACAGCGAGGGTCGAAAGTAATTCATATTCGTGCGTTGGTAAACCAGTCAAAATTTCTTCATCGAGGAATCGCAACCAGTCTTCATGCGTCGCTTGACCATACAACTCGAGTAATTCCAAAGCCAGAGGATGGCCGCCGGTAGCAGCATGAACTTCATCGATACCAACCGAAGGAGTATGTTCCAATTGACTGAGCCAATTTTTCGTATCTTCAAGTGATAATCCACTCAAAGGCATTTCACGAACAACCCCACGAGTATGAACGTCCCGACGGTCATAGATTCGAAGCGTGGTTCGAGAGATAAACAAGAGCCGAAGAGGTGCTTTTAGTGAAATCTGCAATAACGCTCCCAGCAAATCCTTTGCATTTTCTTCCATGTGATGAACATCATCCAGAACAATGAGCCAATACGGAGGCGGACCGCCAGCCTCGTTCTTGTAACGCTCTCGAATCGTTCGTGCATCGGTAAGGTATGAGAGTAATCTGCGACGCCAAGCATCAACGTCGACCTTGCCACCGGGAGTCAGGGGTAGTGTTTCAATGAGGTTGTACGGGTCATGAGATTCACCGATTCCAAATCTGTGAAGTAAACTTGTAGCCAATCCAAGAGAGCGGTCCCATGGTTGACAGGGATACCAACAAATCGACAAATGTGGGTCTTCTTTAATCCGTTGTTCGAGCCAATGTGCAACTAATGTTGATTTCCCAATACCGGCAATTCCATGGACGACAGCACAAGGTTTTCGTTCATTGAACCAATCATGAAGTGCTTGTATCTCATCAGCTCGTCCATGGACTGGCCGAGTGATTGGAGGCTTGTTGTGATAGGTTGCATGCGCTCCGGTCATTGGAGTTAACCGACCAGGTTTTGGAATCTCTGGCCCCTTCTTTTTGCTGATTACCCCAAATCGAATGTCTCCATAAGTCAAAACTCCTTCATGTTGAGCGTGCATAAGCACTTGCAAGAGCGTGATGTCAGCAGCCAATCGTTCTGGCGCTTCCCTTGCTTCAATTTCTAATAAATCGCCTTCATTATTGCGTAGTAAAACCTTCGTTGAGCCTAAATCTTTGGTCAATTTTTCTGCTAACTCCTTCCCACGTTGTGTAAGTTGCCAAGTTTTTTGACGCCGGTCTTCACCACGAATTGTTCGTGTATGTTCCGAAACCGCTTCGTCTCGAAGTAAGTTACGCATTGCACGGCTAACATTTGGCGGATGTTGGGCACATGCTTCTGCGATACCTGGACGCGTGAGTTCGGGCCCGACGACGTATCGGTCGGATTGTTCAACCTGTCCTGCCAAATGCAGTAACACGCGGTCTTGAACCGCGACACTGACCTTTGGCAAACCCGCGCTCATGGGTCTGCTAAGTTGCGCGCTATCTCAATCCTTCCGCTTCCAAGTCCATAATGAGGGATTTACTTTTTGGGTTTTTTTTTGCGATTATTATGTATCTAAAAACATCGAAGAAAAAGAGTTCGTATTGCATGAGAGATGAGGGTGTAAAAGAGCCAATCGAAAAACGCTATTTGCACAAATATACCATAACCCCTTTTAGTGATGAAGAGTCCCGTAATCATGGATTCTACGCGCAGAGCCTTATTCCTCGTGTTTTTGATGCTCATCATGGTCTTATCGCCCCTTGCTTCAGCCGGGGATTCTGATGGCGATGGTGTCGATGATTCGGTCGATGATTGTCCTGTGGCTGCAGGTTCAAGTACCAACGACCGCAACGGATGTCCGGATAGAGATGGAGACGGGACCAGCGACCGAAACGACCCATGGGTAGTTCAAAACGGTGGATTTAATCAGGACAGCCGGCAAGCCTCGAACGATGATTATTACATCTCATTATTCAGTGAAGACGGGAGTTTGTACATGACTTCAGATGGAAGTTTTCTGCGAATATGGAACACCACTCTTCAACAGAACATCAAATCAGTTGCGATTTCTGGAATTTACGATATTGCTTGGTCCCCTCTCACCGATTATGTTGCTGCAGTCGATGACAGTGACCAATTACTCGTCTATCATGTAAATAACTTGACCAATGTGCATACAGTTAGCGTTGATGTAGGCAGCGGGGATCAGGCATTAGAACTCGAATTCAGCCCCGATGGTTCAATGATTGCGGTCGTTATTGGGCGCTCAGGAAACGGAGGGACGAATGGCGAAGTTCAAATTTACAATACATCAACAGGTGCTGAAATCACTTCATTCAATCCCTCATCTGCAGACAGATTTTACTCAGTCGATTGGAGTCCTGATGGGTCCCTCATTGTAATTGGCGGTCGAGAAGATGTGTGGGTATTCGACACCGGAATTTGGACTCAACAAGCGGTAAGGAATACGAATCGAGGTTCGATAAACGCCATTGCATGGTCCCCGGATGGCAATTCAATTGCTGTTTGTGAGGCATGGGAGGGTTCGGGAGCAAGAGTTCGTATGTTGGATTACCCAGCAATGAGTGAACGATGGGTCTATTCGACATCAACTTCATGTAATGACATTGTATTTTCTCCCGATTCAACCCAAGTCGCTGCTGGCTTCACGTATTACCAGTCCGACGGGGCGAGCATTCGAGTTTTCGACACACACTCCACTTCTGCCAGCATTATTGATACATTATCTGCACCACGCCCAGGAGGTTGTACATCTAGCGGCAATGGAAATAATTGCGGTTCAATTTATGGTGTCGATTGGCACCCAGATGGCATGTATATCATTTCGGCCCATGGTCGAAATGATGAGGGAGTTTATCATTGGAAGGTGAATCCTGACTTAGACAATGATGGCGTTTTGAATCAAGATGATGCCTTTCCCCAAGATGGTAGCCAATGGGATGACACTGACGGCGATGGCTTCGGAGATAATCCTGCACCAGCATCGGAGCCTGATGCTTGCTTAACAGTTCCAGGCACTTCAACCGAAGACCGCTTTGGTTGCCCAGATGCAGATGGCGATGGATGGTCTGATGAAGGCGACCTTTATCCAGCCGATGGACAGCAATGGGCAGATTCTGATGGTGATGGTTATGGAGACAATTACTATTATGATATTAACGGCGCTCAACTTCACATGAATCAAACTGGTGATGCATTCCCGAATGATGCTACGCAGTGGAACGATACAGATGGCGATAATCGAGGCGACAATTATCAAAATGCCTCTTGGGATAATTTCCGAGCACCTGAATGGCCAGGACTTCTTTTGTCAGTTGCCACAAATGTCGATGTATTCCCGCTTGACAGAACCCAGTGGGCCGATACCGATGGCGATTGGGTTGGCGATGAACAAATGAGCGACCGTTCTGACGGCTGTCCATCCATTTGGGGAAATTCTCAATACGACCGCCTTGGATGCGTCGATTCCGACGGTGATGGATGGTCAGACCCTGATGCTGGATGGCCTGCAACAGCCGATTGTTATGGAGCTGATGCATTCCCTACTGACCCAACCCAATGGTGTGATGAAGATGGAGATGGATACGGCAGCAACCAATCTGGAAACAATGCAGACGAATGTCCTAATCAAGCAGGAGGCTCCACTGAAGACCGAATAGGCTGCGCAGACCGTGATGGTGATGGTTACTCGAATGCTGGAGACCCGTTCCCGGATGACAGTACGCAATGGGCAGACCGTGATGGGGACAACCGTGGAGACAATCCAAACGGTAGCAATGCCGACATTTTCCCTGACGATACAACTCAATGGAAAGACACCGATGGCGATGGCTATGGGGATAACCAAGGGGGACTCAATGGTGATGCATTCCCGAACGATTCGAATCAATGGGAGGATACCGATGGCGATGGCTATGGCGACAATTTTGTTGATGAAGATAACGATGGCGTATCTGAAGGCAATTCTGATGTCTGCCCACTTGTTAATGGCGGTTCAACCAACCCAGAAACTCGAGGATGCGCTGATTCTGACCAAGATGGATTTGTCGACCCTGTCGACGTATTCCCTACTGACCCGTTCCAATGGGCAGATGCCGATGGCGATGGCTGGGGCGATAACACAGCAGTTCCAAGTGGCGATGATTGCGTTGATGTTTATGGCAAATCATTCGAAAATAACCGTCATGGTTGCCCCGATGTAGATTTTGATGGCTGGGCTGATGTCGATGACGCCTTCCCGAACGATACTCTTCAATGGAAAGACACTGATTTTGATGGCTGGGGTGATAATTATGCTTGGTTCAACGATACCATCCAAGACCTCGACAACCCTGGACAAACCATCACTATTCGTAACCAAACTGGCGATGCTTTCCCTCTTATTGAGGACCAATGGTCAGACATGGATGGCGACGGATGGGGCGACAATCAAACCAGTTTCTATCAACCGGATGCCTTCCCATTCGAACCTTCTCAATGGAATGACTTTGACGGTGATGGCTATGGAGATAACAGTGTCTTTGACCCTGATGGCGAAGAGGGCCCACTTGGACCTCAAAGTGCGTTTGAGCCTGATGCTTGCCGCAAAGAATACGGAGAATCGAATCTCGAAGAATACGGTTGTCCAGACAGCGATGCTGATGGCCGAGCTGATTTGTATGACCCATGTCCATGGGACCCAGCAGTTACTGCCGGTGTTCTTACCGGCCCGAACGCTGTGACATGTTCGATAACTTCCGATCCAAATTTAGACTCTGGCAAGAATGATGGCGGCCTAGGCTTTGCTTCAGGCTCGACACCAGTGCTGATCATGGGGGGCTCGATAGTATTCCTCTTAGCATTAATTTTCGTCGCTCAACTGGCGAAGGCTTCTTCGAAGCGTAAAGCCTCTGCTGAGCGTGCTGAAGAACGAAAGATGGATATCGCTTTCTCGGAAGAAGAAGAACGCCGTCTTGCTTGGATCGACCATTATGTGGCAGCCGGTCAACTTGACGAAGCACGTGCTCTTGGTTGGACTGAACAACAACCGACACCGGAATGGAAGCAATATGAAATGCAACAACAAGCAGAAGCAGATGCGTCCGTTCCAACAATGTTTGACCTCAATCAACTTTGAACACCGTTCATTGTTACGCATCGTATGCACCGCTGACCTTTCAAATGATGAGGGGCACTGCTTGTTCATGGCCGGCGATACGCGTAGCACCGTTGCTCTTCTCGCGTCGCTGTTGCTCTTATCTTCATTACCACTTCTTTCGGGAGCAGAAACGTCAGAAATTGTTTTTGAAATAGAAGAAAATTCTACCCAGTTCAATGAATGGTATGTGGCAGGAGATACGGTTGAAATAATCGCAATGTTCACCAACAGCGGTTCACAGACATCGATTGAGAACGACCCCTCCTGTGGTGTTGTATTACGTATCAGTGATGCATTCGGGACTCTGCTTGTCGACGGAACTCCAGCTTGTCGAGGCCAAGCCCAAAGTATTGATTTGGCTGAAGGTGAAACATATTCTTTTGACGCCTTGACTTGGAATCTTCAACTCGATAACGGCGAGTATGTAGAACCAGGAATCTACACTGCTTCAGCCTACCATTCAGCAACCCAATCTACTGCTTCAATCGACATCCAAGTCCAAACACCTGTTGATGCATCGACTGAACTCGTTTTGAATCTTGAACTCAGCAGTCGATTAAACTCAATTCAATCGAATGAGGAAATCATTCTTGGAGTGACGCTTATGAATCCAACTGCTCAAGCGATTTCTCTCCCTTCAAACGATGGCTGTCTCATCGAACTTGGAATCAACGATGAATCATCCCTTTCGATGCCTTGCTTTGCAAATTTCGAATCGCTCGAGCCGTATGAACAAACTTTACTTGGCCACATACTGCTTGAAGACGGCTCGATGGTACAAGGTACCAATACAATCCAAGCAAGCCTTCCATCCCAACTCTTGTTGAACACAATGACATTCACTTTGGATGAAGTAGATTCGATTGACACCTCTTTACAAAGCACTCTCTTGACCGAAGTTCTCTCCCAAGAAAATGAGGCGAAAGTATACTCACAAGGCGACATCTACGCCTCGAATCTCCTCATGACGAATACAGAAGCAGAAACAGTTTCTCTTCAATTTACCAACACATGTCGAGCAGAAATGTGGATTTTAGATGACGGCGGTAGTGTTGTTTTCGACAGCCGAATGCTGAAGAACTGTAACGCCCTTGTCATCGATTACAGTCTCGACCAAAACGAGCAAGTGCAATTCGCCTTACCCGATTGGACTTTTACTGACCTTGAAGGATGTGAAATCGCTTCAGGTGAATACACACTTGTAGCTGAAATACCTGAATTCCATTTGTCGAGTATTCAAAGTATTCAATATGAAAAAGTTGCTTCCTCCGATTGTAAAAACCCACTTCGTGTCGAAATGAATCCCGAAGTTTCTCCCATTGAAGGTGGTTTTGATTTAACGCTTGAAGTCTCTCCTTTCGATGGCGACGTCGATATGCGTTGGATTGGACCTTGTGCAGTCATGGTTTCCATCATTGACTTGTCGACGATAGAAGAGGTACATTCTCAAGCATCGATGTGCGATTACTATGATGGCCGACACTTTGTCCTCCCTTCAGATGCCGCACCTCTTGAACTTCAGATTGGTTCAGTCGACATGGTAGATATGGAATTACAACCGCTCCCTGAAGGCCAATATCAAATGGTTTTGAGTCTTGAAACAAATCCCCAAACACGAGCCGGCTTTGTCTTTTCATGGCCACTTATCGATGAAGAAACAACAATGGAACAATCTGTTGAAGTTGTTGTCGAACAACAACCGCGCCTCGTGAGTGGAACCTGGTCCGGACTACAAACCGACCAAGGAACATGCTGGATGTTTGAATCACCTGATGAGGGTCAATTATTACTTTCAAGCGCCATCCTGGGACAATGGATACCTCGTCAAGGATGGGGCGGAACATACACAGTCGTTGATGCACCAGCTCACCGAGCATGCGAGAATTTCCAAGCCACCTCCTTCCAAGTTCGGAGCGTTGAGGTCGAATCACAAATACAAACCACGGAACTGGTTGCCGAACAAGCCGAAACAGAATCTGAATTGAGCGTTCAAGAACAGGCAGAATCACTTGTACCTTCTGTCATCGTGGTCGTGACTACTGGCTCCCTCCTCTCCCTCTTGTTCACCTTTGTATTGAGCAATGAATCGCTTCGAATCCCTTCAACAACCGCCGGTTTGTGGCTTCTTAGCCTAGTTGGCCGTACTCACGAAACAACCGATGGTCGATACCAACGAGGTCGTCTAATGGGGTATCTCACTGCGAATCCAGGATGTCATTTCCGTGCACTCATGGCTGCTCTTGATATGAGCAATGGACAGATCACCCACCACCTCCGTATTCTCGAATCTGAAGAAGGAATTTGGCGCAGAAAAGATGGCCGTTTAGTGAGATATTACCCGTTGACAAACTCACTTTATCCAGGGATGAAAGAAGATGATTTACCGGTGCCACCGCTCTCTCCTGACCCGAACAGTCTCCAAGGCAAGATTCTCACACTCCTCGACCATGACGGCCCACTGGGTGAATTCCCAACACAAGCCGAGTTAGCAGTTCGTCTGGAAAAGAGTCAGCAACTTGTATCGCATCATTTGCGAACATTGCAAAAGTTTGGATTGGTTGAGAAAAGAAAGATGGGCCTCAAGAACCGCTACAAGTTAACGCGTGAAGCAATTTTCCTCTTAGAAACGAGCACTGATTTCACTCGTGAAGATTAACTTCACGTTGAATTCCTTGGTACTCAATAGCCCATTCTATTTCGGTCCAGCCTTGTTTTTTTGCAAGTTCATATACCACTTTCCGGTCAAGATTATCGTCCAAAAGAACTCCAACAACCCCACCAGCCCCAGCACCCATTACTTTCCATGCCATGATATAATCATCGAATTGTAAGGGTTTGAGGTATTTTTCAAACGGTGCATTAAATTCTCTTCCCAACAAATTGACACTCCAACTTCCGCGATACATGCTGAGTGCAAATCCTGCCTTATTTTCAAATTCAATTGATTCAAGCATTTCTTTTGTCATATGAGTAATTCGCTCAAGAGCAGACCGGATATCTTCATCCCCATCATTGAATTTTTTCCAAACCTCTTGATGCAAGTCTCCCGAAACATGAGAGATGCCGCTGTCAAACAGTACCAGATTCCTTTCAATCCATGAAAGAAACTTTGATGAAGGACTCAGTTGAGTTGCAGTAACCTTATTTCCTTCGAAAACAAGATGCTGTAAACCACCAAGGGCACTCGCCCATTGGTCTTGCCGTCCACCTGTATTGCCGAGTAACGCCTCAAATTGGAATGCCAGTTCTGCGATTTCTTCAGGAGTTCGCCCCTCGCCCGTTATCGCTGACAAGAGAGCGACATTCATTGCTCCAGAAGTACCAAGTCCTGAACCGATTGGCATATCTGAACTGTAGTTTACCGAGATACGGCGTTCATCATCGATGTGCATTTCAGCAGTGATGTAACGGTTGATGGCGAGGTTGATGACTTCACCTTTGTGTGTAGAACAAAAGGCGGGCACATCACTCCATCCACCTGCAAGGTCAATTCGAACAGGAACTCGAACGGTGACAGTCTTGGCCATGAATACCCGATAATTTCCACCCTCATGAAGAGTGGCATTCAAGTCCAATGGTTGATTCGGAGGTTTGTCTCGCAAGGCAATTGGTGACATTATGGCCAAGGAATATACTCCCGTCGACGAAGTTGCATGGCAACAAAAGTGGGATGAAGCCAAAATTTTTGAAAGTAAAATTCGTACTGACCGTCCAAAATTTTACTGTTTAGAAATGTACCCTTATCCATCCGGTGAAATGCACATGGGCCATGTTCGAAATTATTCTATTGGAGACGCAGTTGCCCGATATAAGCGGATGATGGGATTCGATGTGTTGTATCCGATTGGCTTTGACTCATTTGGAATGCCAGCCGAAAATGCCGCAATGGATGAAGGAGGCCACCCTTACGAAATTACGGAGCGAAACATGGCTTCAATCACAAAGCAAATCAAGCGAATGGGATTTTCATACGATTGGAAAAGGCAGCTTAAGAGCCACGATCCGCGTTATTACAAATGGAATCAATACTTTTTCACTAAATTTTTTGAAACCGGACTCGCTTATCGAAAACATGCACCAGTGAACTGGTGCGGGCAATGCGAAACGGTTCTGGCAAATGAGCAAGTCAAAGCAGGTCGTTGTTGGCGATGTAACGGTCCAGTTGCCCAAAAAGAGATGAAGCAATGGTTCCTCGATATCAACAAATACGCACAGGAACTGGTCGACGGATTGGACGAAATTTCTTTCCCTGAGAATGTCAAATCTCTACAACGCGATTGGCTCGGGCGCTCAGAAGGGGCTGAAATTACTTTCAAGGTAGCCAATTCAGACTCGGTTATCGAGGTCTTCACGACTCGACCAGATACATTGTTTGGCTCAACATTTGTTACACTTGCTCCAGAACACCCAATGGCGAAAGAACTCGTCAAAGGTACAGATTTTGAAGCCGCTTGGCAAGAACTTTACGATGAAGTATCTGTTCTCACTGAATTTGACCGGATTCGCAACATGAAGAAGAAAAAAGGTGTACCATCTGGGCGCTCTGTTGTTCATCCTTTGACCGGTGAAGAAATCCCGATTTGGATTGGTAATTTCGTTATTGCCTCGTATGGTACCGGTGCGGTCATGGCAGTTCCAGGCCATGATGAGCGTGATTTTGATTTCGCTCAAATGTTTGACATTCCAATTAAACGAGTTTTAGTTATGGAAGAAGGTGGGGACTCACAAGCACCTCTCGACTCTGCTGAAACAGAATACGGCTGGATGGTAAACTCTCCAATCGAAGGCTTTGACGGCTTGTATGGCGAAGCTGCAAAAACAGCAATTACTGATGCACTCGATGCAAAAGGGCTTGGAAAACAGACCATCAACTGGAAAATTCGCCCTTGGCTCATATCCCGACAACGATATTGGGGTACACCAATTCCAATTATTCATTGTGGAGATTGTGGTATTGTAGCGGTGCCTGAACAGGACCTCCCTGTTGAATTACCAACCGATGTAGAATTTGGTCATGGCAATCCTTTGGAAACATCAGAAGAATTTCTTAATGTAGATTGTCCAACTTGTGGTAAAGATGCCCAACGTGAAACAGATACAATGGATACATTTGTTGACTCGTCATGGTATTATATGCGTTTTACAGACTCTCTAAATGATGAGATGTGTTTCAATCCAGATATCATGAATCACTTCATGAATGTCGATTTCTATTGCGGAGGAATTGAGCATGCTCAAATGCACCTGATTTATGCCAGATTCTACACCAAAGCCCTTCGGGACCTCGGCTTGCATTCTGTTGACGAACCGTTCAAGGAATTGCTGTGCCAAGGCATGGTCAATGCTCCAGCACCTTGGTGTGAATCGTGTCAATTAACCTTCTCGGTTGGCCATGCAGAATCGCCTTGTCCACATTGTGATGGCCCACTTACCAGCCGTTCCGCTAAGATGAGCAAATCACTTGGAAACACTGTATCTCCAGAAAAAATGGTTGAGAAATACGGCGCTGACACCGTTCGGTTATTCATTCTCTTTTCTGCGAACCCAACTGCAGGTATGGATTGGTCGGACACGGCCATCGCTTCGAATTATCGTGTCATGATGCAGATGGCAACCATGCCAGACCGACTTCTTGGATGGACTGGAAGTTCTTCTTCGATAGATACTTGGATGCTTGGTCGATTGAAACAACGATGCGAAGAGTTCCAAATTGCAATGGACAATTTTGATTTGCGCCGGGCAGTTGAAATCTCTCATTATGAATTGATTAAAGACATCAATTGGTATGTACGTCGAGGCGGTGAGAATTCTGAACTTGGTTTACAGATTCTCAAATCTTGGACACATCTTGTTTCAGTATCTACACCACACTTGGCGGAAGAATGGTGGCAAACCATCGGCATGGAAGGACTCGTATGTGGCACTGAAATGGAAAAACTTGCAGCGAAATCTGCCGATGAACAATCCGCTCTTGACTGTGAAACGCTTCTTCGCAGTGTGCTTGATTCCGCTCGAAGAATCAAAGATGTTGCCGAACGACACCTTGACGGCCCTGCCCAATCGGCAATTGTCGTGGTCTCGCCAACTTGGAAACGTACAATGGCGGTTGAAGCCCTTGATTTCATAGAACAAGGCGGGAGCCCGAAAAAGTTCGTCGCTCATCTTTCACAAATGGAGATAGCCCAAGGTGAACGAAAGGGTGAAATCATTGGTTATTGGGGCAAAAAGATGTTGCCTCAAGTCTTCAAATGGGACGATGCATCACGTGTACTTTTGAGGAGCGACCTTGATGAAGTCGAGGCATTATCGCTACGTGCACATTTCATCGCTGAAGAATTAGGCCTTCAATCAGTGCAAGTCGTACTTGGCGAATCACCCGAAGATGAAACAGGTCGAGCCGGTGGCTCTCTTCCACTTGCACCAGCAATTGTGTATGCTTAATCAGCGCTTTTGCCATTCGGTTCCGGTCCACCAATAATTCGAACCATCATCCATCGCTCTCCAGGTGTAGCCAGCCTCATCGGTCCATTGTCGCAGAACAGTGGGTTCGGCGACAACAGCAGGTTGTTGAAATGTTTCTTGAACAGGTTGTTGCACAACCGGTTGCTGGTAGGTTTGTTGAACGGATTGAACCGGAGTTGGCATAGATTGCTGAGTGAAGTCTTTCGGAAGTAATTCCTCCTCACTTCCTCGCTTTCTCAAAAAGAGAACAGCTCCAGCAGCACCACCAATCACGAGCACTGCAATCACGATAATCGTCATCATTTGCTTTTGGGCAGCCTCGTCTTCAGCCGCTTGCTCTGCAGCAAGAGTTTCTGCAATCAGTTGAGCATTATCTCCGACACCATCGCCATCTGAATCGGCTGTTTCAGTAGCATCATTTGGGAATGCATCAGCGTTGTCGCCAACTGTATCGTTGTCGGAATCGAGTGTTTCGCTTGCATCTTGTGGGAATACGTCAGCATTATCTCCAACACCATCACCATCTAAATCGGTTGTTTCAGTAGCATCATTTGGGAACGCATCAGCGTTATTACCAACTGTATCGTTGTCGGAATCGAGTGTTTCGCTTGCATCTTGTGGGAAAACATCAGCATTATCGCCAACTGTATCGTTATCGGAATCGAGTGTTTCGGTCGCATCTTGTGGGAATGCGTCAGCATTATCTCCGACCCCATCACCATCGGTGTCCAGCGTTTCTGTGGCGTCATTAGGGAATGCATCGGCGTTATCACCGACTCCATCACCATCGGAGTCGAGTGTTTCAGCAGCATCGGTTGGGAATGCGTCAGCATTATCTCCGACTCCATCACCGTCTGTGTCCTGCGTTTCAGCAGCATCGGTTGGGAATGCATCAGCATTATCACCGACTCCATCGCCATCTGTATCAGTGGTTTCAGTAGCATCGAATGGGAAGGCATCTGCGTTGTTGCCAACCAGGTCTCCGTCGGAATCGAGGGTTTCAGTAGCGTCATTAGGGAATGCATCACCGTTATCACCGACTCCATCGCCATCTGAATCGGTTGTCTCTGTAGGATTGTTCGGGAATTGGTCAGTATTATCTCCGACTCCATCGCCATCGGTGTCTAAGGTTTCTGTGGCATCATTAGGGAATGCGTCGGCGTTATCACCGACTCCATCACCATCGGAGTCGAGTGTTTCACTTGCATCTTGTGGGAATACGTCGGCGTTATCTCCGACTCCATCACCGTCTGAATCGGTTGTTTCATCAGGATCGTCTGGGAAGGCATCGTCCATATCCATCGTCCCGTCTCCATCCGAATCAATATCGGTAATAACTGCGCTATCTGGGCAATTTTCAGTAGAACCGAAGTCTGTTCCATCATTTGGAGTAACTGAAACAGTCCATGTTTCACCAACAGAAGTAGCAGACGAAGGTAAGGTCATCATATCGTTATAGGCTGGTGCAAGAACGCCATCCTTCGACCATCGAATTTGTGAATTTGATTCGGAATCACCATCAGCATCATCGAAGATGTATGAGATCATAATCGCTTCATTAACGGGAACATTACCATCTGGCATGAGTCTCAAATTTAACGCAATTGGAGGTTGGTTTTGTGGGACGATTTCAGTGATTGAAACACTGTCAGTATCCCATGCATCACCCGAATTTTGGCTGTTTCCGTCTCCTTGAAGAACTGCAATATTAACGCTAACAGTACCGCTTCCACCCACAGGTGCTTGCCAGTCAAATGTCCATCCGAGTTGACTTGAGCCGGAGTGTGTGGCGCTGATTCCACTTTGGATTTGGACTCCTGTTCCAGCATTTTGGAGAGTGCCTTTGTCAACTACGACGTTAAATCCGCCGACAAATGCTTGTGTTCCGCCAGTATGTCCGATATTAATGTTGTAAACCTGTCCAGCGTTGTACGTAGTCGGGAAGTCGTTGGTGGCCGTTATGCCACCACCATTGTAGTGACAGGTGCACCCTGTACTTGCTTGATTATGCTTTCCAGATGATGAACCTTCAATTGATGGGGCAGCAGCAAGTAAGACAAGTAATGCAGCACCGAGGAGTACTCGTACAGTGGGTGACATACAACGGGGTAATGATTCCTCTTCATGTATGTTTGTCTCCGATGTGAGGCGTTATTCTTGCTCATCAACAGTTGACAAATTTGCAATTTCCACTGCCGTTGGGAAATCCTTTGGTCTCGGTGGTTGTTGTTCAGAAGAAGAAGCAGTAAGCGGCTTTTTGTTGAAATAGAATGCTGCAACAAGGAATATACCAGCAAAAATATACAAGACCGAAGTCATGTTGATTCCATCGTTTGATGAGGCACCATCGTTTGCGGTATTTTCAGACTCGATTTCGCACCCTGCTAAATCAACAATTTTCCCTGCAACGGTATTCAGGCACAAATCAATTGCATTTGGAATGCCGTCAAGGTCATCATCAAGTTGATACTGACTGCAGCCAGTGATTCCAACCTGCTGTCCAGAAACTGTTCCAAGACAAAGGTCTGTTGAGTCAAGTACGCCATCATCATCATCATCAAGGTCTTCAACGCTATCGATACATCCGTCTCCATCATTATCTTGACCGGGCGAAGCAACTCCAATCATTCCAGTCGGGCAGTTATCCACTGCATCATTGACCCCATCTTGGTCATCATCATCATCTTCACTCATGTCGCGACATCCATCGCCGTCATAATCGTCGATTGCTGCACTTGACGACCAGCGGATTTCGCCACGAGGGCATTCATCAACTGCATCTCCAACTCCATCCTCGTCATCATCGAAATCCGTTAGAGAATCATGACATCCGTCTTGGTCATAGTCATTGATGGTTGTCGAAGTCCACATTGGTGTATCCCCAGGACAATTATCCGTTGGGTTCGCAATCCCATCTCCATCTTCATCAATATCGCAAGCATCGCCAATATTATCTCCATCTAAATCGAGTTGGTCGAAATTCGTATCTGTTGGGCAGTTGTCCATTTGGTCAACCAAACCATCATTGTCGGTATCAATATCAGCGCAACCGTCTCCCTCCGAATCCACTTCAGGGGTAGAAATCCAACCAATTGGACCTAAGGGGCAGAGGTCATTATGGTCAAAAACAGTGTCTTCATCATCATCAAAATCTTCACCGTTATCTTGACATCCATCGCTATCATGGTCAGTAGCAGGTTCTGAAAACCAGCCCATTTCACCTTGTGGGCAATCATCGACATCATCCAAGACATTGTCGTTATCATCATCATCATCGCATACATCGCCTCTAAGGTCATTATCGAGATTGCTTTGGTCGCTGTTTGCAATTCGAGGACAATTATCTTCTCCATCCAATAGGCCATCATTATCACGGTCCGTTTGATAGAGCCAAGTCCCGGAATCAAAACCGCCCCAACTGGAAGATGTAGTGAAGCCTGCTTCAAGCGAGCCTGAGAAAATGAAGGAGAGCAGAGGGGAACCATCGATTCCGAGGGAAAGAGCTGTTGGCTCATCGTTACCATCACCGCCAGCCTGGATTGCCCATTCCCACGTATTGTTCGAGAGGAGTTCGGCAAAGAAAATATCACTGTGGGTATCATCATTAATTCCATCTAAGTCGGCAAGAACATCATTGCCTAAAGTCAACCCTGCCGAGGTAATTCCGGCGACATAAAGGCTACCTTGGCCAGAATGGATGACAGATGTTGCACGTTCAAGCCCGATACCACCAGCATGAACAAGGTCAGCCCATCCACCAGTTGAAGACACTTCACTAACGAAGAAATCCACGCCTGATGATTGTGAAGTGTAGAGGGAGCCGAAAGATGCATTTCCTGAGAATTCACCTACAACCTGAATTCCAGATGTTGACTTTCCGTCGCAATCCCACGCTCTTTCCTCTCCTGCACCTCCGCCTGAAATGGCCCAATCCCAGCCGAATTCAGAAAAACTTGCTATGGCAACATCAGTTGAACCTGATGAATAGAGTTGATTGTCATCGATTCGAAGGAGTCCCCGATACGTGACGGCCACATACATTTGTCCCGACCCATCACTGCACAATGCTCCAATGCGCTCGATTCCATCTGTAGATTCTGTTGAAACATGAGACAGAACTTGCCCGTTTTCGTCATAGGTGGCAATGAGTAAAGTTGGTTCATTGGCGGCTGGAATAAAACTTCCATTAAATTCTAATGTGTTTCGGAAACTCACGGCAAGGTGAATTTTATTTGAATCTGAGAGCATCATATCAATGACAAATAACTCATTCGTGTTTTGTATTTGAGTCGCCCATACCCATGAACCGCTGGAATCGAGTCGAGCAAGGAATACATTCCCATCCTCATCTTGATCTTCTTTTGTTAAAGGCGTAAGGCTACCAAGTTCGAGTTGGCATTGGTTGCCTACACTGTTCAAACAATAAGTACCTGCAACAAGAAGGTCCCCATTCGGCAGCATAGCGATGGAATCTATTGAATCAAAAGCTGTTGAACCACCGTTTATTGCAGACAAAATACTCCCATTCTCATCCATCCAAACGATGAAGAAATCAAGGTCTTCACTTCCTCCAGTTGCCCCTAAGCCATCGATTTGGTCTCTGAATTGAAGATTGCCTTGGTACCATCCGGCGGACACAGTGCGTCCATCATCATAGGCTAAACTTTCAACGATAAAGTCGTTTGAAGCACCTCCAAATGGGGAAACCCAACCCAATGCTGAGGAATTATTTCCCTCGGCGGCAAAGACTTCGGGCGAAGAATCGACCCAAGATTCGGTACCGATTGGTGCCGAAGAAATACTTCCAAGAACAAACAAAGCAACCAATACTTTGCAAATACTACTTCTGCGCATAGATGACGGGTAGCGTTACAGCATTTGAAACCGTGTGCTTTTTGTCCCACAACTTCATGATGCACATCTCAGTGGAAATCACATGGGCACTCCACAAGGCGTATGGAGGCATCCTTTGGGGCTGAATCAGTCTTTACAAGCTGGAGAAAATTTGCTTAATCTCGACACTTGGCCTTCTTGGAACAGTTCAGCTCGGCGAGTATTATCTTCAGCGACGGGCCAACTTTCAGAAGGCCAACGTTTTGATTTACATAGAATTGAGCGGCAACGATTGGTTGAAGAATTATGGTTGGTTAAAAAAATAAGAACCGGTGAAAACCCTCATTTCAAAGAAGTTGAATTCGAATGGTTGGGCCAGCAACGCGAAGGAAAAACACTTGGAACAGCATTGAAATCATTACGGATTTCGGTCACCGTGTTATGTGAAGAAACCGGAGGGGTAGAAATCGCTGCATGGTGGCAAATTCCATGGTGGGCTAAATTCATCCGAACACGCGTCAATGCTCAAGCCAAGTCCTTTGCAACCCAATGGCTCAACGATTTAGTCTCGAAAGGAGTAGTCCCTTATGACGAATCTCAACCGTTTTCTTTTACTGATGTCAAAGGCGAGGATTCAAAGGCGGTCGTCAACGACCCTGTTTGATGAGCCAACCAAACCGGGGAAACAAAGGTGGTTCATCTTCACGCAATAATTCTCGTTCCGGCAACAACCGTAGAGGGAATCGAAACAACCGCCAACGTCGTTATGGCAGCACTGCCAAAAAAACCCTTGAAGAGCGGAATGCTGCGATTATTGAAGAGATGGAAACACAAGCGCGTGGGCGATTCGAACAACAACCAACCCCGATGGGCTTTCCCAAAGAAATGATTGAACCAAAGACGTTCAAGTTCGATTGGGACATCTCCCCTGTACCTCTGAAAGATGAGGAGGCCATGGCTGGTAAAGTCATGCGCAAGGGCGAATTTGGCTGGCTCGAAGATGAACGTGTCGATGAAATAGCAGCGATTGCTAAAGATTACAAAATGACGCTTGAGCAAGCACTTTCTCTTCGTTCTGCTCTTTTACAACAAAAGACGGTCTACGGGCATGGGCGACTTCGTTCTCAAGGAGGGAAAATGCTCCGACTTTACAATGAAGGAGTAAGTGTTGTTGATTTATCGACTCGTTTTGATTTCCCACCAATGAATATTTTCCGTATTATTCTCACTGAAATGCGGTGGTCAAAAAGCAAAATCAAAGAATGCCTACGACAACCAAGCCGACTTAGTAAACGCGAACGAGCAGAATTTGAGGCTGCTGAAGCAGCAGACCGAGTCTCCAATGTCGATCAAGGAGAATCACAAGAACGAGCAGATTTGTTTGAAGATATTTTAGCGGATTGGTTTGAAGAGCAAGGCGTCCGATTACGACGTCAACCTGAAATGGTCAAAGAACAAAAGCAAGATTTAGGCCGACCTGTTCGAACTCCAGATTTGCTCTTCCTCGACCATGTAGAGATTAATGGTAAACCGGTCGCATGGATTGATGCAAAGCATTTCTATGGAGCGGATGTCGATTTCCAACGGAAAAAAATGGCCAAACAGATGGCTCGCTATATCGAGGAATGGGGGAGCGGCGCGGTCGTTTATCGACATGGTTTTTCTCAGAATCTTTTCATGCCAGGTTGTACCTTGTTGGATGCAAATGTTTTGGATTTGAGCAAATTAGGCTCGGGCGAATAATCAGTTGATTTGCGTCTCTCGAACACCCAGTCCCATTGCACGTAGAGCGTTCGCAATGGCGTCTAATTCATCACTTAACAAGGGTTGATCCAATCGTCTTGGTAGTATTGAAACGGATACGCCAAGCATGCATAAACGAACATTGACGCGTGCTTGAAGGTCAAGACGTAGGATTTCTTTTTGCACCAAAGCGAGCATTTTTTTCCGTACTTCTTCATCAAGCAATCCGGATGCTTTGGCAAAATTTCGAGATTCAAGCATCAGATCTGCCCATCGTTCAAAGGTCCAGTCTTTCAATCGTAAGCGATTGACTGAACGCTCACCAGCCTTGGAAATTGAACGTTGCCAAACACTGTCATCGATGTATTTTGAAGTGTGTCGACTTTCCTCAGGTTGCCAAGCGACAAGAATTGGCTGGCTGGTAAAGAAACTAATGGCTTTCCCCCCGGATCCGGGTGCTCCAGGTTCGAGACGTAATTCGACGCCCTTAGCGGAAATTCCAAGGACATCGCCAAGGCCTGAGCCATGCATTCGTTCGATTCGATGAGCAATACGCAAGAATTGTTCTTCTGTGCCTTTTTTAGTGAGTGTTTGAAACGCTCTTCCGACAGCGATTAAACCTGCAGCAGACATTCCAAAGCCTTGACTGGTCGGGAGTTCGAGTTCAACATGAATGCGATAAGAATCTTCACGTTTGAGTAATCGAGCTTCTCTTAATTCCTTGACAAGGTCGATATAAATTTGTCCTGAGTCGAGCATTTCGCTTCCATCCATGGCAAAAACTGAAATGTGAATTTGACCATCTTCTGTTGGCCCAGCAGGCGTATCCAATTCCGAACCTGATGACAATTTCGCTTTAATTTCAGGTTGATTGGATGAAAGAAATTCAACCGATGCTTCAACCCCATCGGCAATGTTCAATCCAGCACCTCTACTTCCTTGTAAACGAGCCAAATGGGATTCCTTCCAAATTGAAAATAAGAGCGTTATATGGCCCCCGCACCGTTCGACTACCATGATGTTCAAACGAACCATTGGCTGAAGAGTCATGAACTCTCGCCTCACATCACTCTCCGGATTGCTTTCTTTCCCGAATTTTTTCGGATGCTCTATGCATTTCCTCATCGATAATCGTTTGCTTCTCATTTTCACTCATGTAAGCGAACTGCAATTCATCTTCAAGACAAGAAAGATGATGATTTAATTGACGGATATCTTCCGGAATGAGGTCATACAATTCAGTCTCCTCACACGGCAAATACATACCATCTGAATGATAGCCAATAATCCACTTATGCTCACTATAATCGTGAGCTAAAAACAAATTCACGAGGGCGATCGACTTTGCTAATTCCACATCATTCTGTAAAGCCAAAAGTAATGAGCATAACCGGTCACCAAGTGGCAATTGAATCTCGGTTTCGGATGGATTGAGGCAAAGAGAACACCAAGCAATTTTTCCATCTCGTTCATCTGCTTTTTCGTCAATTCCACTGATGTATTCTGGTTGAAGAGACACAAGGCTATCTTCACCTCTTGCTATAACGCCTTCAATTCTGTATGTACGTTGTGATTCTCCTTTGAGTTCGATTTGGAAATGTACGACATCTACATCGCTTACAGCGTTGTCTTGACTTTCGATGGTGGCCCATTCATTTTCTGAACATATTTGGTTCAACCACTGGATTGCCTTCTTCTCGTTTTCGTAATACGAAGCAATTTTTTCTAAAGGCGTCATACTCGTTTTTCGGACGACAGTTAATCAAATCCTTTCACATTTTCAAGCGAAGGGTTTTGAGCCACGCCATCGTCAACGGGTTTATGACCCTAGATATCGGAGATGCTGCGCCAGCCTTTGAACTTCAAAATTCAAATGAAAAACACGGTTCTCCTCGAATGAATATTCAATCTTCACGTCTCGAAAACGGACTCATTGTCGTCTTTGAATGTAATCACTGCCCTTATGTTGTCGCCAGTATTTCACGTCTCGAAGCCATGGCTGCAAAAGCAAACGGCCTCAACATTGGTTTTGTAGGCATCAATTCGAATGACCCAACAGTTTATCCAAACGATTCTTTTGAACACATGCAGACTCGAGCACAAGGGATGTCTTACCCCTATCTTCACGATGCGACTCAAGAGATTGCACATGCTTACGATGCCAAAAGAACGCCTGAGTTCTTTCTCTTCAACAATGAACTGAATTTGGTCTACAAAGGCCGAATGGATGACTCTCCGCGCGACCCGATGAACGTTCGAACACATGAATTAGATGATGCCATTCAAGCCATGCTAGCCGGTTCAACCCCAGCAATTTCCAGTACAGAATCGATTGGTTGTTCTGTTAAATGGAAAATGTGAGGTGAGTAAATGACTGGATGCCGACGGCAATGCGATTGGGATAAAAACATGGTTTGCAGAAGTTGTGGAATCGATTACGGCCTTGCAGACGATAGCGCCAAAGAAGAAGTCGTAACCCCTCCAAAAGAAGAAGAATAATCAATATTGTTCCAGAACCAATTCTGTGGTTGTTGAAGCGATTTCATTCGGAGCAGCAAGCCACATTTTATCAAGCAAAGTTCGCAAAGCCATGGTGTCATCGACGTGAACCAAGGCAACAAGGTCAGCACTTCCAGAGACTTCGTAAATAATTTCAATCCCATCCCATCCTGTCACTTCAGAAGCAAATGAACCGATTTCAGCACCCGGTGAAACTTTGATTCGAACAAGGGCAGTCAGTCCAACGCCTCCTTCTCGAACAGTATAGCCGCGGATGGTTCCATCTTCTTCCATCTTACGAACGTGGGTTCGCACTGTTCGTTCTGAAGCTCCGACTTCTTTGGCCAGTTCAACATAGGACATCCGTCCATTGGTTCGAAGTTGGGCAAGAATAGCACGGTCGATTTCAGAAACACGAGGCATGTTGGACCCTACGGTTTAGAGTATATCAAATAACCTTCATGCCTTTTTACGGCCTTTGTGAGGGCTATGCTACCGGAAAGTGGAATTATTACTCGTAATCGCACAAATTGATTTCAAGTGGTATTTGTCCGTTTCATTCAAAGGGCGCCATTGGTTGGGATGAAACGGGGAACTCAATGTCTGGGCACATCACAGGTCTCGATGCGCGAATGATTCTCGACAGTCGAGGAAATCCGACTGTTGAAGTTGATTGTTACGTCGATGGAAATTTACTTGGACGTGCAGCAGTACCTTCAGGCGCTTCTACTGGCGCTTATGAGTCGCTTGAAATGCGAGATGGAGATGCATCGAAATATCTCGGAAAAGGCGTCTCACAAGCCGTCAATAACGTTACCGAACGAATCGAAGAAATTCTTCTTGGTATGCCAGTCGATGAACAACGTATCCTCGATGAATTGATGATCGAGTTGGATGGAACTCCAAACAAAGCAGAACTTGGAGCAAACGCCATGCTCGGTGCTTCATTGGCCTGTCTTCATGCCGGTGCTGCTTTCCACGAATTACCTCTCTGGAAATACATCGGAGGCGTTGCCGGTGGATTGATGCCGGTTCCAATGTTGAACATTCTCAACGGTGGTGCTCATGCTGCAAGCAATGTCGATGTTCAAGAATTCATGGTCATGCCTCATGGATTCGATACCTTTGAAGAAGGACTTCGAGCAGGTGTAGAAACCTATCATGCACTCAAAAAAGAACTCAAAACCGATGGATTGCTCGGCGGTGTTGGCGATGAAGGAGGATTTGCACCAAATTTACCAGCCAATGAAGAAGGCCTCAAGTACATGGTTCGAGCCATTGAAAGCGCAGGATATTCGGTTGAAGAAATGGGTATTGCTTTAGATGTAGCAGCAACAGAATTCCATCATGAAGACGGCTATCACATGGATGGAAAAGTTCTCTCCAGTGAAGACTTAGCAAATGTGTATTCAGGCTGGCTTGACGATTATCCAATTCTTTCTATTGAAGATGGATTTGGAGAAGATGATTGGCGAGGTTGGACGAACTTTACCAAGCGAGAGGGACACCGGGTTCAATCGGTTGGTGATGATTTATTTGTTACGCAATCTGAACGTTTAGCGCAAGGAATTGAGCTTGGTGCCGCTAATGCAATGCTGGTCAAATTGAATCAGGTTGGAACGGTTACAGAGACACTTGAATCTATGGACCTTGCATCATCACATGGGTACAATAATGTAATTTCTCACCGAAGCGGAGAGACCGAAGATGTAACCATTGCTGATTTGGCTGTTGGAACTCGAGCAGGTCAAATCAAGACCGGGGCTCCTGCTCGTAGTGACCGGGTCGCGAAGTACAATCAACTCCTTCGAATTGCTGAAGATGTTGATGAATACCGTTCACCGTTTTGAATGTGTAGTGAAATTTACACGCCTTTAAGAAGGGGCCGTGAACCCCAATCTCCATGAATAAAGCACTTGCTACCTTGATTCTAGCCAGCCTACTGATCTCAATTCTACCGCTCAACGTAGCAGCGGATGATACCGAAGATATACCGGCCAATGCAGTTGCAACTGAGGTACATGACTCCTTAGTAGCAGCACTGACCCAAGCCGACTTAGTCGCAACTCTCCAAGGTGAAGGGCCATTCACGGTGTTCGCACCGACCGATGACGCTTTTACCGCAGCCGGCATTGACCTCTCAACTTTTGATACAGATGAAGAGAATGCAACGCTTGCAAGTATTCTGCTTTACCACGTAGTACCGGGTACAGTCATGTCAACAGACATTACCGATGGCATGGTTGCAACAACCGCCAACGGAGAGAATTTAACGATTAATATCGTGAACGGGTCGGTCATGATTAACCAAGGCGCTACTGTTACCACCCCTGATGTTGTCGCCTCAAACGGTGTCATTCACGTCATCGACCAAGTCCTCATGCCGCCTTCAACAGAACCTGCAGGGCCACCTGGGGAAATATGTTACAACGTAATGACGCACATGATTGTTGCCGGCGCTGACCAAGCAACCTGTGATGCTTTCATGTATCTCGAAAATTATTCGATGAACGGTCAAAACGTCACAGGATGTTATAATTCGATTAGCCATGCATTGTCAAACGTGAGTCAAGCAATTTGTGAATCCTACATGTGGACTCCATCCGTTGATATCGCAATGACTGCGGGTGCCACAGGCATCCACACATCTCTTGTTGCAGCACTCGCTCAAGCCAGTTTGGTAACAACCCTCCAAGGTGACGGACCGTTTACCGTATTCGCACCTACAGATGAAGCATTTACTGCCGCAGGAATTAATCTCGATGACTTTACCACGGCTGCAGAAATTGCCACATTAGCAGATATTCTACTTTACCACGTTGTTTCTGCTCAAGTAGGCGCAGCAGATGTTACCGATGGAATGGTTGCAGCCGCAGTAAATGGCGACAATCTTTCATTCACTGTTGTAGACGGGGCAGTTACTGTGAACGGCGCAAACGTCGTTCTTGCAGATGTTCCTGCCAGCAACGGCGTCATCCATGTGATCGACGCAGTCTTGATGCCTCCAAGCGATACGACAGAAGAACCGGAAGAAGAGCCTGAAGAACCAACTCTTCCAGATTGTGATGTCATCGTTCGCATTGCTCCAAGTGGACTAAAATTCAGTCCATCTGAAGTAACCATCACAGTTGGTCAAACTGCTTGCTGGCAATGGGAGAATGAATCCATGGCACACAATGTTCGCCAAGTTGATGGCGAACAATCGACAACATATGCAGCGAATGGCATCACCTCGGGTGTTGCAGCTACAACCGTTGATTTCCGATATACCTTCGAAGAAGACAGCACAACGTTCTACTATGCATGTGAGCCTCATCTTGCCTCGAATATGTTTGGCAAAGTGATTGTTGGCGACGGTGGCGTTGAAACAACTCCAGAGCCAGTAACTCCGGTGGATGATGATGAAGAATCCGTTCCAGGCTTCCTCATGTTGATGACAACATTCGCCCTTGCCGGTGCAGCATTATTTGTTGCTCGTTCAAGCAAGTGAAAGCGTTCATCCTTCAAAAGTTGAATCCGTTGCGGCCTCATCGGGCATCTTTGTCCTGGCATGATGGCCGCAATGGCTGCGACAGCAGCAGCGACATAGCATGAAGCCACGTTGAGAAACAACGCTCTTCGTTTGTAGAATTACTGAGCGGACAAGGGTGCTTCGTTGAGATGACATAAACCTCTTATACCGTTGTCTGTTCTTTTGTAAAGTGATGTCTTATGATACTCAACTTCGAGGGTAAAAAAAATCTTGAAAGTTTGATGAACGAGATTGACGATATTGGCCTCTTGACCAATGCAGGACCAGTTGAAGACCAAGTGTACCATGGTGATAATCTCGAAGTAATGAAATCCATGTTAATCCATCACGATATGCGTGGAAAAATCGACCTTATGTACATCGACCCCCCTTATGCTTCGGACAACGTCTTTTCGACTTCAGACACGCGTAAGAATACCATAAGTCGAGCAAAAGGTGGAGAAGTTGCATACGAAGATGTGCTAAAAGAGGACGATTATCTTGCATTCATTCAGCATAGACTGCTCTTGATGAAAGAATTGTTATCGGACACAGGCAGTGTTTATGTCCATATTGACAACTCTATGGGCCATTATGTGAAAGTGATAATGGATGAGATTTTTGGCATGAGTAATTTCCTAAATGATTTGAGCAGAATAAAATGCAATCCGAAAAACTTCCCACAGAAGAGCTTCGGTAACGTCAAAGACATCATCTTGTATTATTCGAGTTCTGGAGAACATACCTGGAATGACCTCAAAGTTCCGAAAACCGCCGCCCAGATTGAGAAAGGGTATAAGAAAATCAATGACAAAGGACAGAGATATACCACAGTCCCCCTCCATGCCCCAGGAGAGACACAGAATGGTCCAACTGGACAACCTTGGCGCGGTGTATTGCCTCCTGAAGGGCGCCATTGGAGAACAGAACCTGCACTGTTGGAAAAGTTAGATGAAGAGGGGTTGATTGAATGGTCCAAAAATGGAAACCCAAGAAAAATTAAATTTGCCAAAGACGATGAAGGAAGTCGAATTCAAGACATCTTAGAATACAAAGACCCACAAAAACCGAGTTATCCTACAGAAAAAAACAACTCACTTCTTTCGATTCTCATCCAATGTTCCTCAAATCCTGGTGATATTGTAATGGATTGTTTTTGTGGCTCTGGCAGTACTTTGAATGAAGCGAGTAAATTAGACCGCAAGTTCATCGGAATTGACCAGTCTTCTATGGCAATAGAAGTTACAACCAAGCGGTTAGGCTTAAATTCGAATTCGAGTTCGTATTAGCATGAACCGATGGATTCGAAGAAGTCTCGTGGTAGCCAACTCTCCGAACTATCTTGATAATTTGTATGGTGTTTATCCCATACAACAGTCTGGAACCAGGCCCCTTCATGCAGGTTTATGGGCCCAAATTCAACGCGAGTATAATGCTGGAAACTGGGAATCGGTAATCGAGTTACTGATTGATTCAAAAAACGATATTTTCCCGATTAAAGATGGTTATGTTGGATATTGGAGACAAGACAAATCGACTATATCTTCAAATCCAGGGCAAGTGCAAAGAATTGCGACGATACTGAGTAGTATGACCTTTACTGGTATGAAAGAAGCGTGCAGTCGTCCAAAAGAATCAAACCAAACGATTGGCCCTATGTTCCGAAACTGGTACAAACAAGCATCGAACCCTCTGGGAATACCGGTCATGGACCTTGCCGGATTCCGAGCAACATCTCGAGATGCTATTTTAGATGGTAGCGATGATGTTTTGAAGCAATATGCAACCCGTAATTTAGGCTATTCAATCAATAAGGGGTTAGATTTTATTGCAAGAGTCAACGGTACATATGTCATCGGTGAAGCAAAATGGATTACAACACCAGGGGGTAATCAAGACAAATCCTTCCAAGATGCAAAAACCATGATTGAAGACCCTAATTTGCATTCAAATGTTATTCCCATAATGATACTTGATGGCGTATTATATCTTGCAAGTAGGGGTAAACTTTACGTCAACTTAACAGAGCATTACAAAGATTACAACATCATGTCAGCCTTGGTTCTGAAGGAATTCCTTGATTCTCTCAGGCCCTAAAACTCACTATTGGTTCTGTGCTTGCTGTGCGCAATATCCATGAACAAGCACACTTTACGGCACATGAGCAGAATGAGCGATACGCCACCTAAGAGCCGCGACCTCGACCATTTGATGGAGCAAAATTCGACAGAACTCGATTTTCTTTCCGCCTATGGAGGCTCTTCTTCGGAAGGCGATGGCTCAGCTATTTTTGCCGCACTTCGTCGTTTTCTCAAAGCAGGAGGCGTTTCCTATTCACTCAATAAAAAAGAGACAACCCTCTCCTTTGCTTTTGGCAAAGCATCGATAGAAGAGAACGGATGTCTGATTTCTTTCAAAGGCAAAAATCTCCCCTTGGTTACCAGTGATGTTCAACAAGCAGGTTTTGCTCAAGGCACGTTAACCCAAAAACGTACATCGTGTAAAGTAACCATGGTTGAATGGGGTCTTGAACAACGTCGCTTTATCGAACGATTGGTTGAATATCTCAATCACGACGAGTGAATGCGACTGCCATGGCAATACCTACCAATCCTATTGCAAGGCCAAATCCAGGCGTTTCTTCCGAGTCAATATCGCACTTTGCTCCATCATAGTCAACACCGCCCCAACCCGAATCTTGCTGGAAGTAACAGGACGACCAAGTTTTGTACCAATCTCCATTCGGATAGTTGGTGTAGTTATCATCACTGTAGATTGCTTTGACTCTCCAATTAACATAGGTGTGGTCTGAAGGAGGTGTAATTGAAATGGAGTGTTCTTTACCGTCAATTAAGGCATCCATTTTCATTGGAGGGTCGCACACACCATCGTTGGTGCACACTTGTGTTAAAATCTCAAACGTGGTACCGTTGTCATGTGCATCATCATCCATGACGATACTGAGAGACCAAGATGCTCCATCAACTGAAGGCGAAGTACGCTCAGCAATCGAAAAAGGAGTATCATCAGCCCCCGGATTAACATCTTCACCTGCTACGACTTCACTGGCAAGAGAAGTTGGAATCAGAAACAGAGTAATTATCAAAAGAACAAACAAATTACGAGACTGCATACTCATCCCACTGGCAAATCGTATTTAGGTGTACGGTGGAATGTCCCATTGTCAGAGTTCCATATCCCAAAGTTCATCCCCAACCCAGTGAATTGTTTTGATGCCTTTTCCTTTCTTCGAGGTGGTCATCTCATCTGCATTCATGGTTGCCCAACCAATGGCAAGTGGGCGTTTATGGGTCATGTCTCGAATCCATACCAAGTCGCCAACCTCAATGCTCGTGTCGGCAGCATGTACGCCAGCGACCATACAATCAGCACCTTTCATCAAGAAAGGAATGGCGCCATGGTCAACTTCAACCCACTTTGCAGCATTATCATGCTCGAGGAAACCGCGCAAGGAAAGAAATGCAAACCGCTCTTGGTCTTCATTTTGAATCTCAATAACCTTTGCAATTTTATCAACCAATACCATTGTCCAAGAACCGTATTCCGCCATTTCAAGAAACGCTCCATCCACTTCAAGGTCGATATCAAGTGCTTGTTCTAATGTATTCAACAAAGGGGCGATTTTCTTTCGGCGAACGGGGCGACGCTTTTTCAAACTCCAATCGCGGCTCATGAATCGCACAGGTGAACCCACTTCTTGACCATTGGCGTAACCCAGTGCTTGATGAAGGAGAAACGCTTGGTCCGTATATGGCCCTTTGGTGTACCATCCGAACCTTTGCCAAACATGCGGCTGAATTAGGTAATGAACAACCTGCAAAGCCAATATTTTTTGTCAAACCGAACAATTGCTTGATTCGCAGTGGTCCGATTTCCGTCTCGACTCATCCTGGAGAAGTACACCATGAAGTCGAGTGTGTCGTCCGCTTGAATCAATTCGCCCAGCCCGAAGCAATTGCGGTAGGTCTCGACCTCACCGACCGTTTGACTCAGGGTGAATTACGTTCAGAACAGTTGCCTTGGACCAAAGGAAAATGTTTCCGTGGTAGTGCCTATGTTGGCGGTTTCACAGAGTGGGACCATCCGCTTGAATCCTTGATTGATGAGGCCCGTGGCCTCAAACTGAATCTTTGGGTCAATGGAAAATTAGTCCAATCCGCTCCATTGAGCGACATGACCATCACACCTTCAGCACAAGTTGAAGATTTACTGACTTGGGCCCCAATATCTGCAGGAGATTATTTGTTCACAGGCACTCCAGATGGCGTTGGACAATTGTATCCTAAAGACTTGGTATGCGCAACACTCGAAGCAAACGATGGAACGATTCTCTCGTCGATTGAAACACATTGTTGTTAGGGTTGCTTTCTTATATGCCCTGTTGGTGGCTTTGGTCTGCAAGGTGGCATCAATATGGCTCAATGGCATGGTATCTCTCGACGAAAACCCAGTGGCGGACGCAAAGTGCAGGCACGCAGTAAGCGTTCTACTGAAATATCAACCGAGAAGCAAATGGCTCTCGTTGGTGAACCAAAGCGCAAAATCTACCGCCGAACTGGCGGTAATACCTTGGTCCGAGTTATGTCGGAAAACCGAGTCTCAATCAACAATCCAAAAAAGGGAACGACAACAATCGGAACCATTCACAACGTTGTCGAAAACGAATCTGACCCAAACTACGTCCGACGTAACATTTTGGTCAAGGGTGCAGTAATCGAAACCGACCAAGGACGAGTCCGAATTACCTCCCGTCCTGGAAAAGACGGTGTAATCAACGGCGTCCTTCTTGACTGAAGTCGCTCCGCAGGGTTCAAGTCATTCCCGTCCTTCGGTGTAAATGGTGAATTGAAATGGATCACAATCCTGACCGAATTTGTGTTTGGCCTGGTTATTTTAACACCCGTACTTCTCGTCGAAGCGGCCGCAGAGTTCCAAAAGATTCCTCGGTCATCAAACCTGACATCGAAGGCTTATTTCTTGCAGCCCGCAAACTCGGGTTAAAAAAAATCAAGCGCGAAGAAGGCGTATCTCACCCCGCTCGCCCACACCTCAAAGAAGGTCGAATGTGGGTATCACGTGGAGGTTCAAAACAATCAGTCGGCGCGAATTCAAAAGAAGAATTGCTCCAACTCATCGGTGCACAATGGCGTCAAATGCAACGGGACCAAAAAGATGCATCTGCTGAACGAATTGCAAAAGGCCCTCAAACTGGAGACCGCAGAGCTCGCTCTCAAAGGAAAAGTCGTTCAAACGATTCATCAACAGCACAACGTTCGAGTTTCAAGAAGCGCTCGAGTTTCAAGAAGCGCTGAATTATTGAGGGACTTCGTGTAACCATCCGAAGACATCTTCTTCGGTTTCATTTTGAATACCGACAAGGTGATTGTATAATTTCTTGGTAACTGGCCCTGGCTCCTGATTGCCGTAGGTTGCTTTCACCTCTCCTTTGGTAATCGAACCAATCGGGGAAATAACTGCTGCAGTTCCGCAGCAAAAGGCTTCATCAGCGGCCATTGCGAAATCTGCAGATACCTTTGTTTCTATGACTTCATGTCCATTATGGCGTGCCAACTGTATAAGCGATTGACGCGTGATTCCAGGCAAAATTGTTCCAGTGAGTTCTGGGGTGTAGAGCACGTTATCTTTTACGCAAAAGAAATTTGCAGCTCCGACTTCTTCAACATAGGTATGTGTTTCAGCGTCGAGATAGATGACTTCTGCATAACCAGCCGCTTTTGCTTTCTTACTCGGCATCATTCCTGGTGCGTAATTGCCAATCGCTTTGACTCCACCAGAACCACCGGGGGCGGCTCGATGATATTCTTCCGAAATCAGCAAATCAATGGCAGAAACACCACCTTTGAAATACGGTCCAACTGGAGTGACGTAAACCAAGAAAGTGTATTCCGGTGCAGGAGCAACACCCAATATCGGCCCTGAGCCCATAAGTAAGGGTCGAACATACATGGCACCTTTTCCAGTTGGCGGCACCCATCGGAGATTGGCTTGAACACATTGTTCAACTGCATCGATGAAAATAGATTCAGGTACAGGTGGCATCTTCAATCGGTCAGCACCACGTTGCATTCGTCGAGCATTTTCTTCAGGACGGAAAAACACGACACGTCCTTTCGAGGTTCGGAACGCTTTCATTCCTTCAAACAAACCTTGACCATAGTTGAGGACACCAGCAGCAGGAGACATTTCCATTGGTCCATAAGGCCGTAAATCGCCTGGCATCCATGGATCGGATGAGGTTGTTTTGGTGAGATACATTGTATCGGTGGGCGTAAGTGAAAAGGTGAGGCTATCCCAATCAATTTCTTTTGACATCACGAGCACCTTGCCTTAGCATTTTGTCCAAGGGGATTCGGCTTTCAATCATTCCTCTCATAAAACATGGGGGAGAAGTGAGTTTTTGGAGTGTTGCCATTTGTTTTCATCACATGCAACCGAAGGCAAGACCCTTAGAGTGGGTCACGGTCCTTCCTCATGAGGTGAAATGATGACGTTCGAAGCAGACATTGGCGTTGTCAGTGGCCGTTACCATTCGGTTGAAGCCAATAAGGAGAAAGGTTCCTCGGAGCAAACGGTCTTGGAAATTTTTGGTCGCTGCAAAAACGGCGAGTCGGTCTGCCTTCTGGTCTCCGGTCTTTGTCCATCGTTCGAAATCACTCCACTGAGTGCTTGGCGAGAAGATATGGAAATCAGTGATTTCATTCAAGACCGAGTCAAAACTGTCGAGAGCATGAACGATGTTGTTGAAGTCACTGGGCCGGTGATGAAACTCACGGACCTTGGCCTTCGGCCAGTGTGGTCAGTCACTGCACGACAACCTTTCTTGGTTCCAAATCTACGTAAATCGCTGGCCAAACAATCTTGGCAAATCTATTCAGGCGACATTCCCTTTCTCAATCGATTATTTCTCGATTATGATTTAGGTATGCACATTTCTGTTCAAGGAACTGTGGTCGACCGCCGTAATGAACCAAATGAAAACCTCGAACGAACTCATGCAGTTCTCCAGGCAGGAGGGTCAGGGCGCTATTCTGTCGATGTAACGGTTGCCTGTGATGTTTCTCAACTCAAAGATTGCCAACCGTTTCAAGTTCCGTTCAAAATCTTCTCTTTTGATTTGGAAACCAGTATCGAGCACGAAACCATTCTGTGCGCTGCCGCTTGGGTTGAAGATATGGGCACGGGTACGCGCCAAGAGTATTCTTTCAAAGGCGAAGAAGCCAGTATTATGGAAAATTTAACGCTGGTCGTACGAAGTATGGACCCAGATATCATCACCGGTTACAACATCGATAATTTCGATTTACCGCGGTTAAATGACCGCATGCAAGTTCAAGCGAAATCCAAAGAATGGAGAAAACGCGCGCAATTATTCGGTTGGGGTCGAGTTGAACAAAGTGAATCCGAATCGAGGCGAACTCGGCATGGTCTGTTCCCCCGTCGCCAATCGACACGCGCATGGAATCTTGCTGGCCGCAGCGTTGTCGATGCTTGGTGGCAAGCACGGATGGCATTACGCCCACAACGCGAAACCCTTTCTTTCATCAGCAATCTGCTCTTCCCCGATGACGCAGAGAAACACAAAATGGATGTTGATGCATCGAAAATGGATATGGAGTGGGCGAATCGACCAGAAGAAGTCATGGAATATTGTATTCGAGATGCAGCTTTACCCCTTGATATTTTGAACGCATTACAAGTCATTCGTCGTAAAGAGGCTGTTGCTGCTGTTGCGAAGGTAACCTTTGATACCGCCGCAATTGGAAGTACAAGTCAGTTGGTTGATTCTTTGGTTATTCGCCTTGCTGATTCAGAAAACGTCGCTGTCCCCTTAACCGGTTCTGCTGAAGCCAAAGAAGGTCAAATTACGGGAGGCTATGTCCACGAAGTTGACGCAGGCCTCCATCCATGGATTGCAGTACTCGATTTCAAGAGTATGTATCCTTCGATAATGATCGGTCAAAACATCTGCTACACCACACGAATAGACCCTGCACAACCTGACCAGCCGAAGGAAGGCGAACCTGTCCATACCGCCCCAACCGGTGCGCGATTCCGCCATCAATCGGTTCGCAAAGGTCTTGTTCCGCGCCTTCTTGAGAATCTGATGAAACAAAGAGATGTCCACAAAGACGCCCTTGCTGCTGCTAAAAGCGAGGGAGACATTGCCAAAGAATCGTTCCACGATTCAATGCAATATGCGGTGAAGATTCTCATGAATACATTCTACGGCGTCTTTGCAAGTGGATTTTATCGTTTCACTCACCGAGACCTTGGCTCTTCAATTACTGCTTGGGCTCGTCATAACATTAAGGCCATCATCGCTCAATTGGAAGAAGAAGGTCATGGTGTTGTGTATTCGGATACCGATTCCATCTTTGTACGCTCTCCTGTTGATGTCCAATCTCCTTCTTCATTGAGAGAGGATGAAATTAGTGCAGCAAAAAACGGAGAGCCAGAAGCGGTTGAGAAAATTGAGAAGTGGGAGGCTGCGAAACAATCTATGATTGAATTCGGTCTTGAAATAGCGCAACGTTACAGCCGTGATTCTGCAGTTCTCGAATTTGAAAAGGGTCTTTCAGTATTTTTCAGCCATGGCGCTAAAAAGCGGTATGTTGGTCAAGTTGTTTGGCCTGCAGATGAAATGTTAATTCGAGGCTATGAGACCCAACGAACCGATTCGTTCAACTATCTCACAACGACAATGAAGCGTATGTTCAGTCATGCTTTGGCAGATGAAGGTGAAGAATTGGTCGCATACGCACTTGAACGCGTTCAAGCGGTTAAGCATGCTCAAGTGGACGCAGCATCTCTTATTCTTGCGAAATCGTGCAAAGGACGTGTTAAATCAAACGGTGATATTGATTTCACCAAAGATTATGCGAATCCCGACAGTATGGCACAAGTTCGGGTTGCTAAAGCAAGAATTGAACTGGGACTTGGCTTTACATCAGGCATGAAAGTATCCTATATTGTAGCCGATGCTTCACAACGGCCTATGCGTGTTGAACCGTGGTTGGAAAATGAAGAAAACGGTGGTATTTCAACCTATGATGGCCAATTTTATGCTGAACGTTTGGCAGCTGCCTTGGGCCGAATTACTGAGGCTTTTGGCTGGACGGCGAAAGATTTGGTCTCTGGGAATAAGCAAACATCACTGTTTTCCTTCTAATATGACTTGAATGAAGGAAGGGCTTTTGATGAAGGCCCCCATAAGAGAGCCATGAAGTCGGCTTCTATGCCCATTCTCCTTGCGCTCTTAATGCTCGTTTCCAGCCTTGCAGGTTGCGTTTTTGAAGAAGGAGGAAGCGGTTCTGATGATGAGGTTCTCGCTGTTTTCAATTATACGCCGTCATCAAACATCCGAACGGATGATGTGATCGTCTTCGATGCTTCGAGTTCAATGCCCAGCAATGGCTTGACCTACCGTTGGGATTTTGATGAAGATGGAGCAATCGACGAAACGGGACGCTCAACCGAATGGTCATACGAAACCTCCGGCACAAAAATAATCGAATTAACCGTGTCAGATGGTTCCAAATCAAACACACTCACTAAGGAATTAACTATTGCAGAGGCAACAGCCATACCGCCAACGGCAGATATCGCTCAATACGCGGATGATGAAGGCTGTTCGGACGAGGATGTCGATGAGGACGATGACATCGTTCTATGGATTTGTGAAATGGACAAATCCATGACTGACCGTGATATTTCTGCAACCACCACCGTTACGCTCGATGCATCATCCTCTGAACCAGGTGATTCAAGCCAATATATTACTGAATGGAATTGGGACCTTGACCCATCTACAGACAAAGATAATGATGGAGATTATGAAAACGATGTTGATTTTTCCGGTGAAACAGTCGATTGGTCAAACGTAGAACCTGGTGAATACGAAGTGAACCTCCATGTTCTCAACAGTGCAGGTATGACCGATTCAGACTCAATCAAGGTCTATGTCAATTATGCAGGCAAATGGTCCGATTTTGAGATTGGCGGCAAAAATGCCAACAATGCTCAAACAATCGATTTCGATATGAAAATCGTCTATGATAAAGACAAAGGCAACACCATTCGTAAAGCCGTTGGTGAACTCACCTATCCGCAAACCGATGATGATTGTATTGATACAATCCCAGGAGAGGAATCTAATTGCAGAGCAAAACTCGATATTTACGCCTTCAATGAAGAGGATGAAGAAGCGAAGAACACTTCAGACACAGGTCTTGACCAACGTTCAGATGGAGATGATTGCGATGAAGGAAACAACGATTGCATCCACCTCCCACTCAGTTCTTACATGTTCACCGATACTGAATCAACCTATGGCGATGGCGATTGGATTCTTCAAATCCATAATAACGAAACGAATGATTTCCGAGTTGAATCGTTTATTATTCGTTTGTATTACCAAATTTGAAGAGAGGCCGCCCCATACTCTACAATCGAGGTTTTTTCATGCGCCGAACACGAATCGTAGCAACCATTGGTCCGGCTTGTGATGATGAAGACACATTACTTTCCCTACTTCGAGCAGGCGTCAATGTATGCCGACTCAATTATTCACATGGAGCCCCTGAAGAGAAGACTCCACTGTACCAACGCATTCGTTCACTCGAAGAAAAACTTGGCCAACCAACCTGTATTCTCGCAGACCTACCAGGGCCTAAACTTCGCCTTGGGCGATTTCCTGGAGTTGTTGTTCTTGAACGAGGCGCATCCATCAAACTCCATTGTGGAATCAAATCAATGAAAGAAGCAGATGCGAGCAATATTCCAGTTGAATATGCGGGTCTCTCTGCTGAATTAAAGAATGACGACCCAGTTCTCATTGCTGATGGACTCATCCGATTGAAAGTGATTCATTCCCCTCGGGAGCCCAGTGGCATCGTCGATTGTATCGTCGAAGATGGTGGCCTTTTGAGTGAACGAAAAGGCGTCAATGTCCCAGGTACAATGGTTGACCTCCCCGCTATCGGCCCAAACGATGAAGCCGCGTTAGCCCATGCACTCGAAGCTGGAGCAGATTACATCGCGGTGAGTTATGTTCGTACTGCGAAGGACCTTGAACCTGCTCAAAAAGCAGTACGAGATGCTGGATTACATGTTCCTTTGATTGCAAAAATAGAACACCCAGTTGCACTTGAGCACCTTGAAGAAATCCTCGATTCTGCAGATGCAGTCATGGTTGCCCGAGGAGACCTCGGTGTGGAAATTCCACTCGAAGATGTCCCTGAAGCCCAACAACGCATTATCGATGGCGCTCTTACCCGAGGTAAAATTGTCATTGTCGCTACTCAAATGCTTGATTCGATGACATTGCAACCGCGCCCAACCCGAGCCGAAGTCAGCGATGTGTCCGGAGCAATCCGTCATGGTGCAACCGGGGTCATGCTTTCTGGAGAAACGGCGTTAGGGAAATATCCCCTTGCCGCTGTTGAAACGATGGCTAAGATTGCTGTTGCAAGTGAAAAGGGTTTGAACTCTTCAGAGCAACGACCGAGTGGCTTGGCACGTTTTGTATCGACACGCTCAGTCGCCCATGCAGGCGTTGAGTTGGCGAAAATTTCGAAAGCCAAGCGAATTGTTGTTGCGACACAACATGGAAATGCTGCTCGTTTAGTTGCTGGTTATTGTCCCGGGATACCAGTCACAGCGGTGAGCAATCGGATTCGAGCCATGCGCCGTTTGCAATTGATTCCTGGCGTAGAAGGATTGATGGTTGAAGAATTCGACCGAGGTTCAGAAACCATGCAAGCATCACTTCACGCCCTTATCGAGGATGAAACCATTGGAATTGGAGACCGAATTGTCGCTATATCGGGGAGTCCCAAAGCAATATCCGGTGCAACCAGCACTATTCGTCTCTACAAAATCGCAGAGGATGGCTCTATTCACGGTGCAGAATGAAACATCGGCAAAAACTTTCTAATATTCTGTAATTCCGGAGAGAAAACAGGTAATAGAGCCGCTTTTTTTCTGAATTGGTTATGGGTTGGCGCGTCGCGCTTTCTAAATAGGGGTGGTTGTTCGGAGGACTCGCTAAGGAGTAATTACCATGGGAAGTCAATGGGAAGATAAGAGCAA
>MDSW01150395.1_pt1 | contig 43018 bp, 39 predicted proteins | sample 811171 | NCBI WGS metagenome assembly MDSW01 (sample SAMN05326641, study PRJNA326480) | marine metagenome | isolation source: seawater | place: Atlantic Ocean: North West | collected 2012
CGGGAGCCGGAGACCCTGTGGCGAAGTAGCTCAGGTGGTTAGAGCAGTGGAATCATAATCCACGTGTCCGGGGTTCGAGTCCCTGCTTCGCTACCATTACCCATGAGCCTGTGCTGACTGCATCAATTATAACCTTTGCACTGCTCATTCTAATTCAGTTAACTTGCACCCGGACCTTCATACGCTGGGGATTTCGAACTCTGTTCAACGTCCACCTGCACTATGAAGGGCCCGGGATGATTCTGGGACTCTGGTTTCAGGCCCGCAATCTTAAAGTTGTCTTCGCCCCGGACCATTCCACAGATCGTTTCTACCTGGAATCAGATCGAGCTCATTTTGCCATTTCCCCGCTGCATTTGCTCTTTGGTCGAATCCTGCTCATCAAGACATTTCTGGGCAAGGCCTACTTCGAATATGTAAATCGCATCGATTCGCACAAGAAGAATCAGTTTCTACCCCGAAGACACCGTTTTGAGCTCAAAGACCTGGATGTGCAGGATGGAACCGTAGTTGTGGTGGATGAAACTCTGCCTGGCCCGTATCGGCTTACGATATCGGAAATCCATCTGGAAGGAGCAGATATGGATGTCTCTACTCCGGTGGATCTATTTTTTCGCATGCAACGCGGGCGCGCTCTGATTGGATCTGGAAGCATTGAAGCAGGGAAAAGCAGGGAAACTGGATTTATCAAGATTCGCGGAATTACCTACGGTGAGATCACCAGCATGGAACGCGTGCCTCTCATGGGCTATGGCTTTTCACTTACAGCCTATCATCGAGGCGGATCCGATAGTCGTGAAGTGGAAGGAAGACTGCGCATACTGGACTCCACCGGTAAGGGAAGCGAAGACCAGGGGATACCTTACGGATTTCTCATTAAGTGGGAGGATTATAACCTCACCATGGATCTGGGCATTCAAAAACTCATTGAAAATGTATTAAAAAGTGCAAGGCCGGGCCTGATGGAACGAGGATTGATCCTGGGATCTCGCGGAGTCTTTGATCTGGTAAAAAAGCCCCAGGGAGATCAGGAAAGCATCTCAGATAAACTGGACCTCAATCTGGACAGCGATAAGGGCGGAAGCTCCAACCCGGATTGACTGGCTGAGGACCCATGCAAAGGCCGTGAGCACGAGGAGTTCCGATTCCAGGAATGGATCAATAATTCGCCGGGATTACACTACCTGAACCATCTGTAATTCTCTACAGGTAAGGCCTGCCATTTTAATATTGCTCTATCTTCCGTGGCAGCCGAAAATGGTCTTGTGGAACCTCCTTCAGATGCGAAGATGATCCGCTGGCACGGCGCTTTCTTTCTTTCTCTGCTCCTGGTCATTTCGGGATCCGCATGCACTCCTGAAATCGACTGTCGCTACGAGGATCCGGACTGCAGTGCAGTGAGTCTCGCTCTCCTGGTTGATTCCTTACCAACTCCATTTCAAGATATTGTTATCGCTGTTCGTGGTACAGAAAATCGGGTTCTCATTAATAACGGGAATCGCACATTCACGGAGGGTCAGATCATTGAACCGGGTCGCGCTGAGCCTACACTGGACGTAGCGCTGGCAGACATCAACAAGGATGGGATCCTGGACCTCTACGTGGCCAACGATGGGGTGCAGAACAATGTCCACCAGGGCAATGGTGATGGAACATTTCAGCCAGCCGCCAGTAATGCTGGCACTCCCAGTAATAACAGCACAACTGTAGAGCTGGCCGACTTCAACGGCGATGGTTTTCTCGATGCTGTACTGGCTAATAATAACGCCATTGCCGAATACTATTACCCCGGCAATGGAACCCTGGTCTTCGATGCCAGTTATACCGTTGATGCCGGAACAACCACTGCGGGCGAAGATCTGCTCATCGCAGATTTCGATAGAAATGGCACTCTGGACATTTATTCGCCCCATAATGGAAACGATGTCTTCTACCGCGGAAATGGAGATGGAACCTTTCAGGCCGGAGTGCCGCTGGATGTTTCCAACGCAGGCTACGGAGGAGCCGCCGGGGATTTTAACGGAGATGGAATCCTTGATGTGGTGATTGCCCTGGACGATAATTCTCCATTTCGCATCGGTCTGGGTGATGGATCCGGAGGTTTTATCTATTCGGACGGCCCCGTGGCCGGCATTTCGCAGCATGATATGGTAGCTGGCGACTTCAACCGCGACGGGCGGCTGGATGTGTTCGCAGTAGGCACAGGAGCCAATCCTGAGATGGTATTTCTGGGTAATGGAAATGGTACGTTTCAAACCCCCATCATTGCCGACTCCAGCATAACGCAGGATTGCAGAGAAGCGGCCGTAGGATTTCTGGACATGGACAACCACCTGGATGTTGCTGTATCCTGCGAAGGCGGCGTGCCCGATCTAATCTACTTTGGAAAGGGCGATGGCACCTTCCAACCTCCTGTTCTTAGCTCATTTGGAGAGAACTCTGCCGGACTGGCCATCGGCGATTTAAATGGCTGGTAGCTATTGGCCTTTGGGGACTCGCTGAGAGATCCTTTACCAGACTCTCCTCCTGGGATGGGAGCGCCTGGATGCAGATCAAATTCGTAATGCATCGTCCGAGAGAGCGCCGGTGCATTCTCTGAGACGGAAATTTAATGCGGTATACGTTGTTTCTCGAACGATAAAGACCGATCTATAGCTCCATCGACGGCACCGCACAGCCCAAACGTTTTAGATCGGCCACGGTCACGAATCGGTCCTTCTCCTCCATATATTGATATACCCGGCATCGCCAATCATCCTTTGCAAGGACCGGATCACTGGCAATATTCTCAAGAACCTTTCGCGCATCCAGTGGCTGAGTCTCCATACGAACACCACCATCCGATTCAGTGTCGAAGACCATCATTCTTCCATCGTTTCCGTAGGCTTGCCAGGCCGGATGCTTCTTTAGAAGCCCCTGGCCCGGTTTTTTGCTATGCGCGAAATTCGCCCAGTAGGACATCATGGCATTCGAAACCTGCAATCGGCCTTCCAGATTTTCGTCGGAAAACATATATCGGTCCGCAGGTCCCAGGCGAAAATGACCGAATACAAAGGGAATCTCGAACGCATGGGCCGCTCCCAGAAATTGTCCCAGATCATTTCCCGGAACCGTGGGCTCTTCGTCCCATTCGAATCGATAGGCATACACATTTCTGTTCATGGACTGGATTGCACGAAGAGGTTCATGCACTCCAATCACCCTCCAGGCAGCACTGGAATGCCTGGCAGTAGCATCGTAAAGATCGGGTTCGAAAATATTGATGCTCAGGTTAAAGAAACTGCGACTGGTAAATCGATCGTCCAGGGCCAGATAAAGCTTTTGCTCATCTCGATTCCCTCCTGCCATCACCGGAACCGAGGCTGCCGGACCGCCGGCGCGAACCATGGCCTTCCAGTCTCCCCGGGGAAGCACCACTCCATCCTGAATGAGAGTAGGAAATGAATAACCGGAGCCCTCTGGATTCTCACCGTTCAGATTCTGTCGGTAAGAATCTATGATGCGCGTGGCTTTCAGAGATCGCAAGAAAGAAGCGATTTCCTCTCCGGACATGGATGATGCAAGTTTCCTGGCTGCCTGCTGGTTGGATGCCCGGCCCTCAGCTACAAGTAGCTTCAAGAGGTTTTCGCCTGTGCTATTTTCATAGCCTCCTTCGCCGGAGGGAAGTGAGGCTTCTTCTGTGGTCTTTGGCCGCGGATAGGCGCTTTGCATTATTGCACCCTGAAAAAGTCCGTTGGCTTTGCGCGAAAGTAGAAGCGCCAGGACATTGTTTCCACCGGCAGACTCTCCAAAGATTGTAATTCGGTCTGGATCCCCCCCAAATGCAGAGATATTCCTTCGCACCCATTTCAAAGCAGCGATTAGATCCAGAACAGCGAAGTCTCCGGAGGCTTCTTCTGGATTCCCGGATTCTTTAAAAGCCGGATGATAGAACCAGCCCATGGGGCCCAGGCGATAGTTCAATGTTACAACAATCACATTATGGGTGCTGGCAAGATTGCCTCCATGGTAGTCTGCGCCACTCCCCTGGTAGTTGGAACCACCATGAATCCATACCATTACCGGAAGCCGATCTTTTCCGGTGGGTACAGCGTCTGGAGAAAAGCGAGGGGCATGAACATTCAGGTACAGACAGTCTTCGCTGCCGAAATACTCACCCGCATCCTTATCCGAAGTAGAATAGGAACCGGCCAATTGCAGACATTCAGAAGGCTTTTCTATGGCCTTCCTTTCCCCTGTCCAGGGTTTCGCCGGTGCAGGAGCCTTCCAGCGAAGCGGCCCCACAGGAGGTGCTGCATAGGGAATTCCATACCATACATGGCTATTATATAGATGATCGCCACCCACCAGATCGCCCTGCTCCACAGTGCGCAACGCTTCGCGATTTAGCTCAGCAGGTGGATCGTATTTGCCGCAGGTCCCAAGGAAAAAGGAAAGAATGATAACAGTAATAAGTGGTTTTCGAGAAGCGAATTCGACTGTGAGCATAGCTCGATCCTGAATTACGCCGGTCGCTGTGACAAGTGTTTTCCCCCAATGGCGCATCACAAGGACACAGGGGCTTGCCATTATGAGAGGATGGAAAAATAGGTGCTTATGCAGGAATTATTCGTCCTGGAATCGGACCAATCGGTGCGCAAGATCAGGCACCTGACTCAACCGTCCGGCATGAAATGGGGCAATGAGTTTCTTAAAGCTGAATCCACAATGGATCGGGAGCCTGGTCAACTTTACGTTTCTTTCGAGAGCGATCAAATTGATCTACCGGATTTCTTTGAAGTTAACGGAACACCAGTCGTAAAGGAAAAGATGCTTCAGAAGTTACTTTCCCTGGCTTCCAGCGATGTGGAACCCATTGCCACACAGATTCGCTTTCGAAATGGAGAACTTTCCGGCTACTGGTTAATAAATGTCTCCAGCCAGTGCAATGCCATTGACAGAGAAACCAGTGAATTCAGCAAATTTGGTCCTGTAATTGCTCGAATCTTTGATCTGCATCTGATCCGGAATGCAGGGGTATTTCCTCATTTGTTTCGGGATCCAGCCTATCTGGATATCCTGTTTGCCTCAGGCGAAATGGTTGCGAAACTGAATGCGGGGCGCTTTTCCGGCCTGGAAATCAGAAAAGCCCAGGGCTGGAACGATGGACACCGCTTTTGAAAGGAACCCGGGGCCCATGCCGCAGCAATGAGATTCAAACACAGGCTCCGATGCCAGGGGGCGCTAACAGGTGGTCCTGTGAATGCGAAACTCAGTTAGATAGTAAGCAGAATGTAGGAGGCGGACTTTCCTGTGAATCCGGAGCCGAACGCACTGCTACGCCACCGGCTCCGCATGTTTGCCTTCTTTGTAGCCAATTTCGTGCACATCCAGCTGATGCACCACCCACTGGAAGAGCTCCTGGCCGGTAATCTGGCCCGGAATTAAAACATGCGCTGCGCCCAGACCTTTCAGGTTCTGAAAATCATCGGGTTCATCCGCAACCAGCACATGGTTGGCCCCTGGATTGATTTCGCGCAGACGAGAAAGCAATCTGCGAGTGGTGGTTCCTTTCAAAAATACATCGGATACAGTTACCAGCATCAGCCTGGCTTCGTGGATGCCCAGGTGAGTCAGACTATCCGGGTTGGCCAGATCCCCATACACCCATTGAAATCCCCGATTTTCCAGATCTTTGCGAAAGGCCGGATTGAAGTCCACTACCATCACTCTGGAAATCAGTTCCGGACAGTAGCTTTCCAGACGTTCCAGAAAGGCCCGGCCAATGCGATAATAACCCAGAACTACAATATCGCGACCGGAACCATGTCCATGTCCTCCGGCTGATTCGCCTCCCTGGGATTTCTCTTTCATCCCCAGAACGCCAAACGCTTTGCTCAATGCCCGAGCCAGAGTGTCATTGTAGCGGATTGCATAGGTAGATATCAAAGAGGCAAGAAGCATGGCCGTAAGTACAAAGGCCTGCACATCGTCGCTAATGTGGGCAAAACCCATTCCCAGTGCAAAAATCACCAGCGAGAATTCGCTTACCTGCGAGAGATTGATAGCCGTTACGAGTCCGTTTCGAATACCCAGACCGGTAAAGAATGCAGTGGGCGCGATGGTAAGGATACGACTCAGAAAAACGATTCCAATAAAGGCCAGGGCCATTCCCACAGTGGAAAGCTCCGGAACCGGCACCTTCATGCCCAGGGCCACAAAGAACAGAGTAACAAAGAAATCTCGAATACCGGCCAGCTTGGTTATTACATCGTTTGCGTAGGGATAGGCAGCAATGGTAACACCGGCAATTAGAGATCCCATCTCTATAGAAAGACCGGCAAAACTGGCCAGAGCACACACAGAAAAACACCATGCCATGGCAGTAATCAATACAAGCTCGGGATTGCGACTGGCCAGATGAAATACATGCTTTAGAACGAAGCGAGATAGAAGTGCAGCCACCACTACCAGAAGCACGGCACCGCCAAGACTCTTGAGTATCACGGTGGCTTCCGGGTTGCTAAGGGAAGGCTGCAGACCCATAAACAGAATGGCCCAAAGATCCTGAAGAATTAGGACCCCGATGGTAAGCTTTCCAGCCGCCGTTTCAATTTCCAGTTTATCGTATAAGAGCTTTACTACGATCAATGTAGAAGAAAGTGATCCGGCGATAGCAAGATAGAGCAAATCAAAGGAACCATCACCGGCCAGACCAAGATAATGGAACGCAGCCATTCCAATTCCAATACATCCCCCGAACTGAATAATACCCAGGATAAACAGTTTGGGGCCCAGACCGGCCAGTTCCGGCAGACGAATCTCCAGACCAATAATGAACAGTAGCATCACCAGACCCATCTCAGAAATGATCTCGATGCTCTCTTCGCTATGCACCAGACCAAAGCCAATGTTTGGGCCCAGCAGAATGCCACCGGCAATATAGCCAAGAAGCAGTGGTTGTCGCACCACTCTGGCCACGTGTGCCAGCACTGCTGCGAAGATTATAGCAAGTCCGATTTCAGGGATTAGATGATGCACGGTTCCTTCCTTTTGTTCGTTAAGTTAACAATGCGCATAAAATATAATATTCCAGTCCGATTTAGCAAGCCCTGTATTTCTCTGCTTCTCTGTATATGCGCTTCTCTGGTAATCGAGCGAAACGAATCCAGCGGAGGCCATAGAAATCAAAGTAAACTCATTTGGGCTAAGAACTGCGCGAATTCCTGCACCAGTAAGCTCCCAGAACTTCGCTAATTTCCTTACCTGTTCGCTCAATCCTCTTTTGCCAGGGTTGGCTCGCCCATACTTTCATTTTAAAAATGTATTCTTATATAGCTCAATGGACTCAAAGATAATTCGTTCGGCATCCTGCCTGCCAGAGAACTTCTCCACTGTTACCTTTCGATTTTCCTTTTCCAGTTTCTTGTAATCCAGAAAGAAACGCTCCAGTTCCTTCAGTCGATGCGGAGGCAATTCTTCCAGTTCGCTGTAATGATTGTATTCTGGATCGTTCAGGTGTACAGCAATGATCTTATCATCCCTTTCCTGATTATCCACCATTGTCATCACGCCAATGGCTCTACACTTCATAATAGTCCTGGGAAATACGCTTTCCTGTCCAAGGATCAATACATCCAGCGGGTCATTATCATCGCAGTATGTGCGGGGAATAAAGCCATAGTTTGCAGGATAATGCACAGCAGAATGAAGCACGCGGTCTACCATAATGAATCCGCTTTCCTTGTGCATTTCATACTTATATTTAGAGCCTTTGGGAATCTCAACGAAGCTCCAGAAGCCTTCCAGAGGACCAATATCTATTAGATGCCATGCCGTTCTTTCCAGATGCTCGGGGAAGGGCCATTTCGTAATGCTTTCGGATTGAGACATGTGCGGATCTTATTGGACCCTGCCCGGGGGTCATTCGATTTTTTTTAACAGCAGAGATCTGGAGTTAACAGGGAGCCTCTGCATCACGATGAATCTCCGACAGAGACGTTTCCTCCATCGCTCCATTCCGGAACCTTAACTTCTGGTATAGATTTTCCTTACCCAGGTAAAAGCTCCCGGCCCTACATACCTTTATACAGGTTCAGCGTTTCGTATTGCTTCTTCGATTTCCTTGAGCTGCGTTGAAATTCGTGCATCGATAGAACCAACATCGGTTTCGATGATACATCCACCACGATCCACTCTCGAGTCTTCGTAAATGTTTACCTTTCTCAAGGATTCCATCATCTTGATAAGTTCATCTTTATGGGCTGTAGTGAGCTCCAGGTCCGAAAAGTTCACTCGAATGTTTACCCGATCCCGGTCCTTGATTCTTCGAAGGGCTTCACGAATATTGTTTAGAACTACCTCTTTACGTTCTACCACTTCATCTTTGATTACTTTGCGAGCAATCATCAGAATCATATCCACCATCTGCTTTTCTGATGCAGCAATGATATCTTCTCGAACGTCAATGGCCTGACCTACAATCGTTCCCAGTCGGTCGATCAGCCTGCGAACCTCGCTCTGACCTTTCTTGAATCCCACTTCCCGGCCCGCATCGTACCCTTTCTGATACGCTTCGTGCTCAATCTCGGCCACACGCATCTCGGCCTCTTTGATCATCCGCTCTACTTCGATCTTGGCCCGTTCAACAATCTGCTCAGCATTTACGCGAGCTGCCTCTTCTTCGCGCTTGGCTTTTTCCTTGGATTCCTGGATCAAGTTAAAGGCAACGGCCTTGCCCTCTTCCTCGATATTCTTGGCCTTCTCATGAGCATCCTCCAGACTCTGGCGGATTTCCTCTTCAGTCTCCTTCCGGTACCTCTCGAGCTCGGCCTCAATCTCTTCGATGGTAGGGCCGTGGTACTGCTCAATTACATTTCCCTCTGCATCTACTTCATATTCATCAACATCCTCAATGCCCTGGTATTTCTTATACCGGTCCGGCAATTCAATGGATACGGATTCCTGGAGTAGAGCGATTTGCTCGGGTTTGAATACTAGCTTGTTTGAGGCCATGGTCGTCTGCTTTCTATATCGGCAAGTTCTGAAGTACAGAAAAAAACGGAATTTTCCCTTTTATAGCACTGATTTTCCATCAATTCCGCCCGATGCCAGAATCCGGCGGATTCCAGGTCCAAACCGGGTCCCGGTCCCAATGTTGATTGGCACTGAAAGGCCTCTGAGCGAAATGTCACTATGCCATCGGAGCTCCTTCAGGAAGATCAGCCCCTGCCCCAGGGAGGCACAATCCGCATCTGGACTCTCAATCGTCCGGATCAAAGAAATGCTATAAGCCAGAATTTACTGGCAGAAATGGAAGGGGCCCTGGGCGGCCTGAATCCGGAAAATGGCATTCGGGGATTGATCATCCAGGGATCCGGTCCGGCTTTCTGTGCCGGTGCCGATCTGAAAGAGCGGGCCTCTATGAGCCGAGAGGATGTGGATTCCTTTCTAAATCGGATGGGGCGGCTTTTCCGGCAGATCGAAACTGTCAGTGTTCCCACGCTGGCCGCCATAAATGGATTCTGCTTTGGAGGCGGTCTGGAAATGGCTCTTTGCGCCGATTTCCGCATGGCCGCAAAAGAGGCCCAGATGGGGCTTACAGAAACCTCCCTGGGAATTATTCCAGGAGCCGGTGGGACCCAGAGACTGCCCCGGATTGTGGGCCGCGCCATAGCCACAGAGATGATCCTTTCGGCGGAAAGAATCTCCGCTGAAGCGGCTTTGCAGCGTGGTTTGATCCGAGAGGTGGCAGAGGATGCTGAAGAATTGAAGCTGGCAGCCTCCCGATGGATGCAGAAGGTATGCGAAAATGCTCCATTGAGCATTGTTCTGGCAAGACAGGCCATTGAAAAGGGAATGGAAATGTCTATGGAAGATGGACTGAAGCTGGAACGAGAACTTTATGAACAAACGCTGAATACAGAGGATAGACTGGAAGCTCTAAAAGCCTTCAAAGAGAAGCGAAAGCCTGTATTCAAAGGTAGATGAAATGATCTTAACTGGACCTGAAATCAAAAAGCGACTGGGAAGTGATATCAAGATCGACCCGTATGAAGAAAGTCGATTAAATCCCAACTCCTACAATCTTCGTCTGCACGATGAGCTTATGGTATATACCGAGCCTCCGCTGGATATGAAGAAGCCCAATCCTACCGAAAAGATAATCATGCCGGAAGATGGCTATCTGCTTCAGCCCGGTCGATTGTATCTGGGGCGGACCCTGGAATATACAGAGACCCATAACCTGGTGCCCATGCTGGAAGGACGATCCAGTATTGGAAGACTGGGAATGTTTGTGCATGTTACGGCCGGATTCGGCGATGTTGGCTTCTGTGGATTCTGGACTCTGGAAATCAGCACCATCCATCCAATTCGCATATATCCTGGAATTGGAATCTGCCAGATCTTCTATCATACCATCGAAGGAGATATCAAGGAGTACGATTCCGGTAAGTATCAGAAGAACAAAGGGATTCAACCCAGCTTGCTTTATCGCGAGTTTGAAAAATAGGTCTCTTGACATCTATAAGCCCGATACACGAGTATTACCATGCCCCGCAGGATCTTTCGCCGATCATTTAACATATACATCTTCTGGATTGCTCTGCCCTTCTTGCTGGCAGGTGGTCTTCTGGCTGCCTATCCCAACCCGGTAATGCCCTTTATTCTGGATGTTCCGGTGGAAGAACTTACTCCTGTGTTTTATCTTGCAGTAAGGATCCTGGGAGCCACCTTGCTTTATTATGGTATTACTCTGTTTGTAATGCGTCGGGAGCCCACCAGACTGATCGACCTGGCTTTCTGGCAGGGTATATTATGTCTGGCGCTGGCCGGATTTTCCGGAGTCTCTCCGTTCTGGTTCCGCACCAGCTACTGGGTCTGGGTGGGTACCGGATATCTTCTTGTGGCCGGTTTTTTTCTACTTACCTTTTCTACGAGAAACCTTCTGGTTAGAGAATAGGAATCTATTTCATGAAGTTGCGGATCATCGAAGACGTACGGGCCATTGTTCGGAATGATCCGGCCTGCAGAGGTCTACAGTTCTTGCTGTATCCCTGCTTCCATTCCATGCTCTTCCATCGATTTCTTTGCCATCCGCTATACAGGATGCATTTATTCTTTATGGCCAGGTTCTTTTCCCAGGTGTCCCGCATAATGACCGGCATGGAAGTGCACCCGGGAGCCCAGATTCAGGGCGGATTCTTCTGTGATCATGGTATGGCTGTGGTAATCGGGGAAACCGCAGTGATCGGCAAGAACTGTGTAATGTATCATGGGGTAACCCTGGGCGGAACCGGTAAGCATCAGAAAAAGAGGCATCCTACCATTGGAGACGATGTCTTTATTGGAACCCACAGCACTCTGCTGGGTCCCATATACGTGGGAGATCGGGCCAAAATCGGCGCAGAAAGCGTAATCATCAATCGGGATGTGCCTGCGGATTGTACTGTTGTGGGAACCCCGGGAAAAATCGTAAAACGGGGCAACCGTCGGGTGGACCCTGCAGAGCCCCTTCCTCTATCTGAGTACAGGGTTCGAGAGGTAGAAGAGGAAAACCGAGAGATCGAGCAGGAAGATCGAACCGACAGCGTCTCCCGTCCGTCTAGAGATGTACCCTCCTCGGGCGTGCTGAAGAAAACTTGACCCTTCCCGGGTAGGCCTTATCCTGTAACTATGCTGGACTTCGTAAAAGGAGATTCCCAGGCCCCTACGGGCAATTTGATCGCTTTCTGTCAGGTAATTGGCAAGAATCCCTTTGAAACCGACGGCGCAATCATCGCCATTCATGTAGTAGTAAGCAATATTTCTGCCCGGGAAAACAGCTTTCCGGTGGTAGTATTCCCTCCCGTATCCTTGAAAAATGAACAGGAACTATCCAGGGTCATATCTTTTCAGGGCAAATGCGACGTGATTCGCCTGGAGGATTTTAAGATACCATCCGAGCAACAGGAGCAGGAGTACATGAATGATCGACTGGAGCAGTTCAATGATCTGGTTCGTGACTATGTAGATCTATATCAGCGCTACCATGAAAAGATTGCTCCCAAACTCAGTGAAGAGATCAAGCTGCTCACCGGGCCTACTTCCACCAGAACCGAAGAGGCGCAGCCCACAGAAGGGGAGCAGGCCACTCTGGAAAAGCTGCAGGAACTTCTAAAGACCGGCGCCGGTCCGGTAGATTTTACTCCGGTCATCCGCCACATAGAAAAGAATTTTCCTCAGTACGATATCCAGAATTTCGAAAAGACCATTCATCAGGATCAGACCGAAATCGCCTCTCTCTATATTAAAAAGTTCTTCGCAATTCATGAAGAACGCTATGAAGCTGCGGCCCTGTTCCAAGCCCGCATAATGCAGATGGAATCCGCCCGCTCATGAGCGAACCGGATCATATTCGAGCCGGCAAAAGAATCTTTGGTAGTTTGATCCAGCCAGACAAACTGCCAGGACAATATGAGTCCGGCAGCTATTTTTCTCATTTAAAGGCCACTTATCCAGGCTACGATGAAAAGGCCTGGCAGACCAATGCCGGAAATACCGGCTGGACTGTGTCTCGTCTGGGTATGGGCACCTATCGCATGCAGCGTGACAACAGGGAGAATTACGATGCACTGCGGGAAGCTCTGATCTCCGGCACCAACGTCATCGACACATCTGCAAATTATATGGATGGTTCTGCTGAATCTCTCATAGGAGATGTGATTCGAGATTTGAAATCTGCCGGGCGAATTCAACGAGAGAACATTGCCATCGTTACCAAAGCAGGTTATATTCAGGGCAAGAATTCTCTACTCTGCGCTGAAGTAGATTTTCCTGAACAGACCAGGTTTGATCGATCCCTGGCTCATTGCATTCATCCGGAGTTTCTGGAAAATCAAATTGAATTGAGTCGACTTCGCATGGGTCTGGAAACCCTGGATGTAATCCTGCTCCATAACCCGGAATACTATCTCAAAAAAGCCCGCCAGGACGAAGTACCTGCGGATGAAGCCCAGAAGGAATATTACAGAAGAATTCATCAGGCCTTCGATTATCTGGAAGAAGTGCGCAAGGAAGGTAGGATTCAATACTATGGAATCTCTTCCAATACGTTTCCCGTATATGGGCAATACGAATCCACCGACTTGAACAAAATCGATATGGATCGTTATCCTGGGTTCAAGGTGATTCAGTTTCCGGCCAATTTGATCGAGCGGGGATTTCGAGAAGGTAGTCTTTGCAGAAGTGCCCGGGAGAGAGGTCTGTGGACCCTGGCCAATCGCCCGCTGAATGCATTTCAAAACAAGATTGGCCTGCTTCGCCTGGCAGGAAATGCAGGAACCGATGATTCAGAAGAGGCCATCCAGAGCTTGATCAATCTGGAAGAGGAAATGCAGGATCTGGAGTTTCGCATCCAGGGAGAGCTATCCGATGAAAAGTTTCATTTCGACTCCAGGTTTCCCGCGGCCGGAAGCGTAATCCGGTATTACCTGGACAGATTGCGAAATCCGGAGCAGGCCCATGCAGCCACATCCGCCCTGTCTCCGGTTCTCCAGAAGACAATCAATCATCTCTATGGCAGGGCCGAAATACAGCCGGATGCCAAAAAGGAAAGTCTGCATCGGCTACTGGAAAGCTATGTCCGCAGAATCAATACAGCACTGGCTTCTCTGGAAAAGAATGTAAGAGCCAGGCATCACAGATTCACACGCTCTCTGGCCGGAGCCATAGCGGAGAGGATTCCGGACCTGGGCAGCCTGGATCTGTCCAGGATCGCTATCAAGTATCTGCTGGCCGGCTCCTGTCCGGCAACAGTACTCTGTGGCATGCGCCGACTTCCCTACGTCCGGCAGCTCCACACCCTCTACAACGAGGCAGCCCCCTCCCGCCTCAAGGATGGCATTCCGGGGCTGGAACAGAGGGCTGTGGAGCTCTGGAGCAAGGAGTTCGGTTTTTAGTTGCCTCCTTTCGGCTTCCAGGATTCCCTGATGGTATGACAGAGCAGCAAATGGAACTACTGAAGCGCTACAACGAGGCTCTGCAGCTGTACAAGAATAGACAGTGGCAGGATGCCATCAACGGCTTCAAGAAGGCCCTGGAAATCGACCCCGAAGACGGTCCTTCCAAGCTCTACATTCAACGCTCCGAAGAATACATGGCCAATCCTCCCGGTGATGACTGGGACGGAGTCTTTGTAATGAAAACCAAGTAAATTCGAGCAAACCCAGGTACTAATTACATCACTCAATCCGGGAACTTCTCCACCATCGGAAGCGCTCCGGAAAACACAGAAATATGGCAAGAAAACCTCAGACCCAAACCATCAGTCCAGATATTGGAAACATAGCTACAGTATTTGGCCGCACCACCAGCTTTCATGGAATTCTGGAATTTGAAAAACCGCTACAGATCAACGGACGCTTCGAAGGTGAAATCATCACCGATGGAATCCTGGTTGTAGGGGAAGGCGCTGTGGTTCGAGCCAATATTAAGGCCGGCACCCTTATCGTAGGCGGCGAAATCACGGGAAACATCGAAGCTCGTACCCGACTGGAAATGCTTACGACAGGCAAAGTTTACGGAAACATTCGCACAGCCAAGCTTCAGATTGCAGACGGAGTTGTATTCGATGGCAACTGCGAGATGATCGAAGAAAGCTGAAATCCCTGTAGTTAAGAATTACAAACGCCTGGCCGCTACTCACTGGTCAGGTACTTCGCCTGTTCCTTATTCTGGCCCGGGTCGCCCATGTGCGAAATACGATGGACCCTGTATTCAGTTTTTTCCGACGTCAGGCTTTCTCTTTTTCGCGGATCTCTCAAATGCCTCAGCATGCATGTCTGCAGTATTTTTCCAGTTCCAGTTTCTATCCGGTTTAAACGCAGAAAGCCTCTGTTTACTTCTGCGGACCTGCATCTCCAGCATTCCGTAGGCCCATCCACTCACATCCAGGGGATCCAGATACTCGGCCCGGTTATCTGCGATTTCATGAAAGCAGGAGAGATTGGAAACAAGAGCATGTTTTCCATGCCCCATGGCCTCAAGCAAAGGAATTCCAAAGCCTTCGTATAGAGAGGGCATTACAAAGAATTCACAGTTTCGATAAAGCCAGTCCAGTTCCTCATCGCTTACTCCCTCTCCCTGATAGGGCCAGTGCAATCCCGGAAGCCTTCTTTCCATTTCAGTGAGACGTTCAAATAGCTCCGGGCTCTCCCATCCTTTTCTTCCAGCGATCACCAGTCCCAGAGGTATACGACCTTCCTGGGCCCCCAGTTCGCAGTATTTCTCATAGGCAGAAAGAAGCGTTCCATAGTTCTTTCGAGGCTCAATGGTGGAACATGCAAGCATGTAAGGAGGCACTACCTGGGATCGGGCATTTTTCTTTCTTCGATGCGAAGCAACCAGGCGCGCATCCGGCTCCGAAATCTGGGCCATAAACTCTTCGCTTACCTCGGGCAGTTTTCGCGCCGGTTTCTCCAGACCTGGATAGGCAACCAGGATCTGCTCCTGCGGATATTTGTATCTTTCCAGGATTTCCCGGCGCGTCTGCTGTGAATTGGCAAGAATGATATCTGCTCTATTTACGCTGTATCTCTGCACCGACTTTTGCTGCCAGCGAGCCAATCTTCGCATGGAATCCGGGAAGCGATAGGCCACAAAGTCATGGAAGGTGATCACCGCTCCCGTGGAAGATGGTAGCGCCGGAGGAAGTACCTGCTGAGTTCCCCAGAAAACATCCGGAGGACTTTTCCTTAATTCCGCCGGAAGACGGACATTAAAATCCGTGGCACCTGTGCGACTCAGTGCGCCCTGCCCCTGAATCCATTCTACATCGGAGCGCATCAATAGATCATCATAGTCCGAATGAGGTGGATTCTGAGCATGCAATTCAAACCAGAATCGATCCTGATCTACATTCTGGATAACTTTCTGAATGATTCGCGCAACGCCGGAAACAGGTAAACATAGAGGCCTGGCATCAACTCCTATTCTGAATCGATTGGCCTGCTGCACTCCTGCTATCCAAAAGAGAATTGGTACGAATTACTTACCGGGTACCGGATGTCGTACGGGGAAAACAGATGAAATGGAATGCTTGAATACCAGGGTGGGACTTTTGTCGGTAATTACGTAGACTGTGTGGCTATCATGAGCCATCACTTTTCCGCGCACAGGCACACCATTCTTCAGATACAGAGTAAGACGGGAGGCCTTCTTCTTGGCCTTCTCAATGATCTGATCCTGGTCGGATCGATGTTGCCTGGTGGACATGGCACGTAGGATGTAGAGCACTGTTCAGACTGCAATCAGTTTTTGAGCCAGAGTTTCCACTGCCCGAGCGCCACGCTGGCGCGGAGCCACTGCATCGAGTGTCCTCCTGCTGGGCAGCGCCGCAACTCCCAAAAACAGGATGCCGTTTCTGACCGGAGTTTACCGTTGCTGGACGGCACTCTGGCCTCCGAAAAAAGGATGCCCTATTTGCTTTGAGGTTACGATTATTGGACGCCCCTCTGGATCCGGATAGCTCCAGGCCCTGAGATGCAGCAAATTGCATGCATTGCTACCCCCCTCAGCTGGATCCGTATTTATCACGAAGCTTCAATCCTCGATGCTGAAAGAATTGATGATACTGCATCACCGGATCCCGTCTGCCACAGCACAGCCCTGGTCTGCGAGCACCGGGCGGACTGAGCACTATACCTGTTCCGGTATCCGGTCGAATAATCAATCCGCCGGAGGCCTCAATTAATGCCAGGCCACCTGCAATGTCCCAGTCATTCTTTGGATAAAGACTTACAGTTAAATCATAGTCCGCCACAGAAACCAGGGCCAGCTTTCGGGCCACCGAGCCCTGGGGATGAATCTGTAGCTCATCCAACTGGTCCCGATAAAGCCCCCGGTCCCATTCCGTTCTGCTTACACAGATACGAGACTGGCGTAGATCTACAGCGCTTTTATCCAGGAATCGTTTCTCCGATTGCAGCTGCGAATCCATATCATACACGGATACACCGGAACTTCCGCTCATCATTATGCGAGGCTCGGCAGGCAGAGACACCGCGCCCCATACAGCCCGGCCATTCTGAACAAGACCAACAGATATGGAAAACTCACCGTTCTTATCTATGAATTCCCTGGTTCCATCGATGGGATCTACTACCCAGAGCAATTCCTTGCTGGCCAGGGCATGTAGATCTTTTTCAGATTCTTCGGAAAGCCATCCTGCTTCCGGGAGTAACTCGCCCAGTCTGTGTTCCAGTATTTGATTGGCCTGGATATCTGCCCGGGTTACAGGCTCTTTCTCATCTTTGTAGCGAATCTGCGGATCGTTAGAAGCGTAGATTTCCAGCACCGCTCGAGTTGCTTCTCGCATGGCCTCAAGAGCGGCGGACTGAAAATCAGGGGTGGGTAGAAAGCTCAAGTCAGCAATGGCACTGCATCAAGGATTCGCAGGTTGATCTTGATGGTCTGCGTCGAAGTTCTCATCCATAATCAGAAATTTCTCATAGGCAGGGGCCAGAACAAATCTCTCCGGATCGCGCACAAAATCATATCTCACAATGAAGGATTTGTACTTCACATAGTAGGTATTGGTGGATTCGAATTTCTCGTAGGACAGGTTTTCGATCTTCAGATCGTTCAGATATTTATCTCTGGTGTGAAAGAACCTTCGAGTAATGGAGACCCTCATGGCGCGAAGCAGATTATCCTGCAATTGCGCTTCCAGCACCTTGGGATCTGCCTGTCTGGTGCGGATGGCTTCTTCCACCGCGCGAAATTCGTTTACAATGCCCTGCTGCTGCTCGGCCACCAGAGGCCCTCCCACAAACATGGCAGCTAAAAATAGAACTATTAGGCGACGCATTTTTCTCTCCGTTGACCAGCTACTGTCCCAAATCGGCCTCCAGGGCCAGATTTGCCTGTTTTCACAGGAAGCTGAACTGGGCTGGTAAGTACATCGGGTTTCAGCACCCCCATATTAATGGAATGGCTGGCTTTTTTCCAGTGAAATATAGAAGGAAAATGCCCGGGAACCCGAATTCAGCCCCTACCCCGGGTGGGTTTTCGCCGCCATCCGGCCAACACGGAATTAGTCCGGGAGGGAGTACCAAGCCTCAAAGGTGGCTTCTGTTTAATCTTCGAGGATTTCCAGAGGTGTGTAGTTAGAAAGGAAGAGCTTGGTACTTCCATCCGAGAAACGAATCTGGATCTTCTGGCCGGCCACGGTACTTTCGGTAACGACGATCTCCCCGGTACCATACTTGCTGTGCTTTACCCTCTGGCCCTGCTCGTAGCTGGCATTTCGCAGACCGCGCTCCGGAGGACGCACCCTGGCTCCGCCGGCCCGGGCCGAACCAGGTCCCAACGAGGCAGAAACCCTGCCAGAAGATTCCAGTCCAATCTCCTCTATGAATCTAGAAGGCATCCTGGGTTGCATGGAACCGCCCATGCGACGAAAACGGCTATGACTTACATACAGTTCTTCCCTGGCCCTGGTAATCCCTACGTAAACCAGACGTCTTTCTTCTTCAATATTCCCTTCGTCCAGGGAGAGCTGATGTGGCAGCAATCCTTCTTCCATACCGGTTAGAAAGACTACAGGAAATTCCAGGCCCTTGGCATTGTGAAGAGTCATCAAATGGATGCACTGGCTACGATCCTCTGGAGTATTCGGATTGGTTTCGGAAGTCAGCAGGGTCACATTCTGCAAGAATCCAGACAGATCCGGGTTCTCCTCTCTCTGTTCATAGTCCTGCACAGATGAAATTAGTTCTGAAACGTTCTCCAGCCGCGACACTGCCTCCGGATCCGAATCCTGGGAAAAGAATTCCTTTAATCCGGAAGCTTCATACACAGACTGCGCCACCAGCGAAGGAAGCTGGCTTTGAGCCATAGCCCTCCACTGTTCAAACTGATGGAATAGCTCTTCCAGAGTGCTGGCAGGTCGAAATCGAGGAAGCTCGCTTGCCCGGCCCATAGCTTCATATAAACTCAGTCCGTTCTGATAGGCAAATGCCTGGAGCTTCTCCACACTTCGATCACCCACAGAGCGGGCCGGAACATTGATGATTCTCTCCAGAGAAATGGCATCCTCCGGATTTACGATTACGTTCAAATAGGCCAGAATGTCTTTAACTTCCTTTCGATCAAAGAAGCGAAACCCTCCATAGAGCACATACGGCAAGCTTTGTTGGTTCAATACCTGCTCAAACACACGGGACTGTGCATTGGTTCGGTAAAAGATGGCAAAATCAGAAAGCTTTCTTCCCTGGCTTCGAAGTGTCTGAATTCGGCTGATTACAGCTTCTGCCTCTTCGAATTCAGAATCATAGATATGATAACGCAAATCTTCGCCGGAGTCCCGGGAAGTAAACAGAGTCTTCTCTCTTCTTTGCTTGTTGTTGGCAATTACCCGGGAGGCAGCCTTGAGGATGATTGGCGTACTTCTGTAATTCTCTTCTAGCTTCAGAATCTTCGCTTCCGGATAATCGGATTCAAAGCTAAGAATGTTTGTAATATCTGCTCCTCTCCAGGAATAGATGGCCTGATCATCGTCGCCAACCACTACTATATTTCTGTGTTTTTCTGCTATGATCTTTCCCAGGATGTACTGGCCATGATTGGTATCCTGATACTCATCGATTAGAAAGTGCTGCCAGAAATCCTGATAATGATTGCGAATCTCTTCATTTGTCTGCAGCAGCCTTACCGATTCGTATAGAAGATCCGAAAAGTCCACAGCATGGTTTTGACGCATGCGAAGTTTGTATTCTCTATATACCTGCTGAGCTGCTTCTTCGTAAGGATCTGTAGCTCTGGGAAGCTCATCCGGCGAAAGCAATCGGTCCCGGTAACCTTCCATCCGCGAAAGCACTGCTTCAGGGCGCATAAAGTCTTTGGCGATCTTCTTTTCTTTGAGAATTGTCTTTACCAGACTCTTCTGGGCCGCCGAATCGTAGATGGAAAATCCGCTCTTTAGATCCAGAAGACTGTAATGATTTCGGATGATATATAGACCCAGGGAATGGAATGTGCGAATGTGCACCCTGTCAGCCATAGGACCAATGAGTGCTTCCAGTCTGGTTCGCATTTCCTGGGCTGCCTTGTTGGTAAACGTAACTGCAGCTATTCTATAGGGATTCACTCCCTTTACCCGGCATAAATAGGCAATTCTATGAGTGATAACTCGAGTCTTTCCAGAACCAGCACCGGCCAGAATCAATAGTGGTCCGTCGCCATGACGTACCGCTTCTGTCTGAACCTGGTTCAGTCCATCCAGAAACTCCCGTTCCAGTGTATTTTGAAAATCCGACAAACTATTACTCCTGGTCTTTCAGGCCATGGCCAGACTGGCAGCTCCCGTGGCTCAGTAAAGACTTCCGGGCCCAAAATGCAATATGTCATGCCCGGCCCGCGAAGGCAACCAACTCATCCGGACCCAGATCCATGGATTGTAGCTGCGGTAGCTCGGTTAAAAAATGGGGTAGCTTCACCGGTTTCTCGAAATCAACGGAAATGAGATTTTCCTTTCTGCGCAGCCAGTAAAACCGGTCATCCGGCTGTAGTATGGTTTCCAGTGACCTGTGCAATCCAGCCCCACCTTCAATCAGTACGGTGTTCAGACCCAGCTCCGCCAGATTCTGCATCAGTGCAGATCCAAAGAAAGGATCCTTCAGAGCGGGTAAATCCCCTGGATGATGCTTTTTGCTGAGTGTCCAGAAGACAGGCTCTGGTCCTCCCTGTTCAAAACGCTGCCATTGTTTCGCCTGAAAAGCATCCAATTGCGATTTCTCCATTTGCCCTTCTGGCAGGAGAAAGATTCGTCTGGGCTGATGATCGAAATATGGATTCTGCATCTCTGCTTCATCTCCATACCTGAGCAGAGCTTCTATGAACGGGTCGGCGGACTGAAGATAGTGGGACGGAGAATTCGGAGAACTGCCAGCAACTTTCTGCGATTCCTTCCGAGATTCTGGCCCTGCGCTACCGCTTGCATTTGAGTCAAACGCGATACTTGAATTTGAATCCGAATTCGGGCGCGGATTTGATCTGGGATTCGCCTCAGAATCAAAATCACCGATGGAATCAGAGCGTTCCTTTTCTGATCCATCCAGATTCGGTGAAATCAGGTTTCTGGATTGTCCCGGGCCCGCCCCTTTTTGCCCTCCGGGTCTCCAGTCCAGGGTAGGCTCATCTGTTAACACCGTTCCGGGTCCTACAAGTACTGCATCCACCGCTCTTCGCAGAAGCTGCCCTGCATGAAGAGCGGCTGGACCGGAGATAGAAATTCTACGGCTTTTATCTCCCATGAGGCGATCCCCATCGCTGGCTGCTTTAAGAAAAAGCCTGGGTCTACCGTACTGAGTTCTATGAGCAAAGCTGGCAGGGAATAGTCCGTACAATCTGCGAAGACCGCTCAAGAAAGAAGAAAGCCCCGGAAGACGGCTCCTCCCTGGATGAGTTCTATGGTCTGCGGTCTTCGCATCGCCGCCAGCAAAAGGACCAGAGTTATCAGTTCTACCTGCTGCCCCCGGCACAAAGACCTCACGACCGCTCTGTTCCAGGAGGTGAATCCCCTCTCCGGCCAGGCTCGGGTCCAGTCCGCCCACATAAATATACTGCAGTTCCGGCATGGAGAGTATGCGATCCACACAGGGAGGAGTTCTGCCGGTCTTGCTGCAGGGTTCCAGAGTGACGATTAAACTGTCCGGCGCTGAGCCATAGGCTTCGCGGTAGCGATCCAGAGCCACAATCTCTGCATGTCTAGCCCCTGGAGGCTCGGTGGCTCCTGCGGTCCAGTGTTGGGGATTATTTGAGTCAAAGGCCAGGGCGGCCACCGTAGGATTCGGGGCCGTCCTGCCACAGGCAAGAATGGATTCTCTCAGTAGCTGCTCTAGATAGAGCGATGCAAATTCCGTTTCCAGCCAGCTATCATGCATTCGCCTTCCTGAATTTCTTGCGAAAGCCTGTATAGACCTGCACAAGGTGAGAGGCAATAAAGATAGAGGAATAGGTTCCGATCAAGATACCAAACAGAATGATATAAGCAAAATCTACCAAACTGGTTGCTCCACCCACAATCAAGGCCACTACTGCAATGAGGGTCAGAAGCGATGTCAGAATGGTTCTGGACATGGTCTGGGTAATGGCCTCATCCATAATGGCCGGCTGCGCGGCCTGATTGATATCGTCGATGTTGGCTCGAATGCGGTCAAAGATTACGATGGTGTCATTAATCGAGTAACCCAGTACGGTGAGCACAGCAGCCACTACCGGAACAGAAGGTTCGATGCGCATTACCCCGATGAATCCCAGCGTAAAGATCAGATCATGGACCAGGGCAGCGGAAGCTCCCAGGGCAAAGGGAAAATCAAAGCGAAAGGTTAGATAGACCCCTATCAAGCCAATAGCCCAGCCCAGACTCCAGAGTGCCGTTTCAAACAGCTCCTGACCATAGCTGGGAGAAATAGCAGCCTTGGAAATAACGCTTTCCACCCCTATTTTCAGCTCAGGCAAAATCAGTTTTTCAATTTCCCCTGGAACGGTGCGGGTTTCTTTGCGAGCAGGCTCTCGACCTTCTTTTGCGTCGAGCTCGGCCTGTTCATCCTGCTTCTTTTCGAATTCCTTGATCTGATTTTTGATCTTATCTCGAACGTCGGGACCGAATTCCAGGTCATACTGGTTTCGCTTCGCATCTACGATTCTTGCAGAAGCCCCGGGCAGACCGGCTTTTTCGGCGGCCTGCAGGAGATCATCACGATCCATATCCGCCGGCAATTGAATGGTCAATCGAACCCCACCATTGAATGAAATGGACCGTTCGAAGCCACCAAAATGGCCATAGGTTACGGCAAACAGTGCAACAATGCCTATTAATGACAGAACAAAGAATAGATTCTTAAAACGGGAGAATTTCATGCTGTTTTCTTCCTCCAGTAACCGATGGAAAGGTTCTGGACCTTAAAGTATTTCAGGGCTACATCAAAGAGCAGTCTGGAAACATAGAGTGCTGTAAACATTGAGCTTACGATTCCAAAGAAAAGCACAATGGCAAAACCCTTGATGGCTCCATCGCCTTCGTAGTATAGAATGATGGATGCAATCAATGTGGTGACGTTCGCATCCAGAATGGTCCAGAAAGAGGCATCAAACCCGGAATCAATGGCCACCGAAGCCGATTTGCCCGCCCTCAAATCCTCTTTGATTCTTTCAAAGATGAGGACGTTGGCATCCACGGCCATACCGACAGTGAGAATGGCTCCTGCAAATCCGGGTAGAGTTAATGTAAATTCCATCAAACTTAGAATCCCGGCCATCAACACCAGATTGAGAAACAGTGCTACGAGAGCCACTATGCCTGTTAGCCGGTAATATAGCAGCATGAACAGGATAATCAGTGCAAATCCCAGAACTACTGAGAACACGCCCTTTTCGATGGATTCCTGACCCAGGGTAGGCCCTACGTAGGAAACGCTGATTACATCCAGAGGTAGCGGAAGAGCACCTTCTCGAATTACGTTGGCTACTTCTTTCGCTTCCCTTTCGCCGAATTGACCGTTGATCACTCCGTTTCCAGTAGGAATTACCTGCTGAATAACGGGAGCCGACACCACTCGATCGCCCCATAGAACAGCCATTCGATTACCGACATTGTTCTTCGTAATCTCGGTAAATTTCTCTGCACCTGTGGCTGTAAGCTGAAAGTTAATCTGGTAAAATGCCGTTTGTCCCAGGGATGCTCTGGCATTGGCCATATCGCCACCGTCCATAACGATAGGCCCCAGAACATAAAATGATCGAGGCAACATCTGGCCGGTGCCCTTGCCTCCGCGAGTCCAGTATGTAAACAATCGCCCTTCCTGAGGAGTTAGATTGGCCTTTTTAGCCACTTCATCCATGATCTCCCGTACCAGCACCTCATCCGGCCTGGGACTTTGATAGATCTTGATAATTTCCTTCTTTTCCTCTGTGAGATCCATGTTCTGGATTCTCTCGGTGGCCTTATCGTTTACAATGCGATACTCTACAGTCACTGTATCTCGCACCCTTTCCAGAACTTCGGAACTGTTGGCCGCACCAGGCATATCCACCGCAATACTGTAAGAACCTGGTTGAATGCGAATCTCGGACTCAGTAAGTCCCTGAGCCACCAATCGTTTATCGATAATATCTCTGGCCTGTCGCAGTAGCTCCAGTTTTCTTTCTTCTGTAGGAGACAGTATATCTTCAATCTCTTCCAGCCGGGCTTCTGCGTTGGTCTTATCTTCGCCCTGGAGTTGACCGGTGCGAAGTTTGGTATTTAGATCGGCCACCACCGGGCTGTATTTCTCTTTCAGCTTGGCGATGTAGGTATCGTAATCCGCAACAAAGATAGCGCGCATACCACCCTGAAGGTCCAGACCAAGTTTAATGGTCAGAGGCTTGATGGCCTTATCGGTAAGGAATGCGAAGAATCCTTCCAGGGCATGGGGCTGGATTTCACTTCTTCGATCGTCCAGGAGTGCAGGATAGGCCTGCATGAGTTCATTGAACTCTGCGCTGGTAATGAACCTGGTCTGAAATACGCAATGACGACCTTCTGCCACTCCTTTGCGCGGTTCAAAATCGCACTTTGCATTGGGAAAGTACTGATGCAGACCGGTATCAGGATTGTTGAGGAATGCATCTACTTTGCTCTTTTCTACCTCAACTCGGGTGCCATCCTCGGTGCGATAGTATTCCAGGAAAACCAGAGAGATATCTCGCACGGCGAGGTTGGGATAGAAAGCCAGGAAGAAAAATCCGGCTGTCAACAGGGTTACAATAGTTCTTTTGGGGATTCGATTCATAACTGGTCTTATCCTCGCCGCTTGCCACCGGATCTGATTTGATAGATCACAAATAGAAGCACGATGCCGGCAAGAAGTAGTATGTTAATTACATTTCGATCGGCAAACATTTCGGTCCAGGAGCTATCGGAATCGGAATCCGAGCTTCCCGGATTCGTGGCTGGTTCAGTATCCGGAGTGGTATCCACCGGCCCGGCCTCCACTTCCAGGGATTCGCTGGGTCCCTGTTCGTATCCTGGAATATATTGCTCGTACTGAGTGGGAAACTCCTGCACAATACCTTCTTTCCAGGTATCTGCCGGGGCTTCGGGGGCAGGTTCTGCCACCGGCTCCTCAGCCACTACGGTCTGGAATGCCAGACCGAGTGCGAAAGCAAAAAGAAACGTTTGTATTCTATGCATGGCTTTCCGGGCTCTATTTTTTTGCAGATTTCTTGCTGGCCTTCGGAAAGCGTTCGGTTTTTTCAGATTTGTCGGATCCATCGTCATTGGCCGGACTGGCGCTCTGATCTCTAACCGAGCCTATAGCGCTGCGAAGCACTTCAATGCGAGTGTTATCGCCCACTTTCAGAATGATGGAGTCAGAATCCGATTTGATACTGTGTACGCTTCCGATGATGCCGCCTGTAGTAATCACAGTGTCGCCCTTTTTGAGAGCTGCGAGCATTTCCTTTTTTTTCTTCTCTTCTTTTCTCTGAGGCCGAATGGCGAAGAAGTACATAAAAGCGAAAACAGCTACAATCATGATAAGAGTGGAGGACATTCCGCCGAAAGGACCGGAGGATTGCTCTCCTTTGGGGCCGGAGGCTTCAGGAGCCGGCGCCGGACTGGCTGTTTGCTGTGCGATAAAGGCCTGAGGGTTCATGGGGCTAAAGTCCGCCAATCGGGTCTGGTGGCAAGTAGATTCAGCCGCCAACAGAGGTGACGCTGGCAGAGTTGTTATGGAAGGCTCTCCACTTTTCCAGCACGTCCATGGGCTTACCCTGCTTCAGAGACTCCATACATTTCTCATAGGAGCTTTTTAGATCAACATCCGGATGCACCAGATGGAAGGCCAGAGCTGCATTGGCTGCCATCATGGCATTTTCTACATCCGATCCCTTGCCCTCCAGAATGGCCTGAACCCGGCGCGCAGACTCCCGGCGATCCGCCACTTTGAGACTGTCAATTTCCATGGGTTTAATGCCAAAATCCTCTGGCTTGAACTGGCCTTTCTTTTCGATGCGCCCATCTCGAATGAGGATATAGTCCGTTGGAGCAGCTATGGAAAGCTCATCCAGGCCATCCCTGGAGTGGATTACGCAGGCACCTTTTCTACCCAGACCGGCCAGGGCATCTCCCAGAGGCTCCAGGAATCGGCCGTCAAATACTCCAATGATCTGATGGGATACAGGTGCAGGATTTGTAATGGGCCCCAGTAGATTGAATACCGTTCGGACTCCCAGAGCCTTTCGAACCGGGGCTGCAAATTTCATGGCTGGATGCCAGGTTGGCGCAAATAGAAAGCACATCCCCACCTTCTCCAGACAATCCGCCACTTCCTCGGGCCTTAAGGACATAGAAATACCCAGCTCTTCCAGAACATCTGCAGAACCGGTGGGACTGGACACAGCGCGGTTTCCATGTTTGGCTACCGGCACTCCCAGAGAGGCCATGACCATGGCCGCCACGGTGCTAACATTAATAATACCGGAACTATCACCGCCGGTTCCACAGGTATCCAGAATTACAGAGCTGGATCGGCTGGGCCAGGTCACCGCTGCCTTACGCATGGATCGGGAGAACGCCTCGATTTCGGTGCCTGTTTCCCCTTTAAGGGCCAGAGCTGTAAGAAAACCTGCTGTCTGAATCTCGCCTGCCTGACCGCTCATGATAGCAGTCATGGCCCGGGTGGCTTCTTCCGCTGTGAGATCCTCACCTGCGATAATTTTTTTCAGTAGCTCCTTCATTTTCCGGCTCTCCCTTTTGACTAAAGTTCATTTTCCCCGGCCGGCTCGGTCATGGCGCGGCGCTTTTTCCGGTCCGGCAAAAACAGACGAAAGTTGGTCACGAAATACCGGATTCCGGAAATAATGGTAAGAATGGTCGTAAAAAGCATTAGATAATAAGGCACGAAGCTGGATAGCCCGTAGAGTACAGAATCCACGTTGCCGGCCAGAAATTCCTGCAGGTTGGCCTGGGCCACATGCACGGGACCGATGCCCTCTTCCCGGGCCTGACTGTACATGGAATTGATGGCGCCCCTTTCCTTGTAAGATACCATCAGAAAGCTGAGTAGAATCACTGCGATGGAAAACATCTGAAACGTAGTTTTGATTTTTCCAAACATACTGGTTCGCAGGCTCTTACCTCTATGAATTGCCAGATACCTCAGTGCAGTAATCAACATGTCGCGACCAATGATACAGAGCACCATCCAGATCTGCACTTGATCCGATAAGAATAGGAATGTAATGAATGCGCCCAGCACCAGAGCTTTGTCGGCCATGGGATCCATGAATTTGCCAAACTCGGTTTCCTGGTTCCATTTACGGGCAAGATATCCATCTATAAGATCTGTGATGGAAGCCAGCGCAAATAGGGCGAATGCGATAATGCGAAACGTAATGTTAGGAGAAAGAATAAAATAGATAAAGAATGGCACCGAGACTACGCGAAGGCCGGTGAGTATATTGGGAATATTCCACTGCCCTTTCATACCCGGCTCTCCTTCTGCGCTCCGGACATGCCCGAAGCCATCAGTTCTCCGGACATATCGTATTCATAGAAACCGGTAACCTTTACGGAAACAAGATCTCCCACATTGTAGGAGTCAGCCGGGGATTCAGAATCCAGATCGATATGTATTACTTCATCCACTTCTGGCGCATCCTGCTTTCTGCGCACCACCATACCATCTTCTGAAATCTCGTCCACCATACATTCATAGATTTGCCCCTGCCTGGATAGATGGATATCCTTTAGCAGTGTTAGATGGTGATCCCTCACTTCATTTATGATGTCAGTAGTTCTACCAGGCTCTGGCATACCGGGAAGATTGAATCCAGTGGTACCTTCCTCCGGACTGTAGGCGAAAAGGGCCAGTTTCTCTGGCCGGCATTCGTCGAGAAAAGCATGCACTTCATCGATGTCCCGGGAATCCTCCCCGGGAAAGCCCAGAAGCAGGGATGTGCGAATCTCAAGACCTGGTATCTTCTCTCTGGCCAGACCAAAGAGCTCCGCAAACTGTTTTCGATTACCGGCCCGGTTCATGGCCTTCAGCATCTTGCTGGAAGCATGCTGCACAGGGCTTTCCAGATAGGGCACCAGCTTTGGCAAATCAGAAGGATTCCAGGCCTCCAGAAATCGCCTGGTGCGTGCATCAGGATACATATATAGAAGACGAATCCAGGAAAGATCCTGGATTTCATGCATTCTAGCGATAATGTCCAGAATCTTCCTGGGATCTCCACCGTATGCATTGGTGTCCTGACTTACCAGACATACCTCTCGCACACCTTCTGCCGTTAGATCCCGGATTTCTTCCAGGATTTCCGATTCATCACGACTGCGAAAGCTTCCACGAAAGGAAGGTATGGCGCAGAATGCGCATTTGCGATCGCAGCCTTCGCTCAATTTTACGGGGGCGTAGGCTTGCCCATCGAATTCCATGCCGGAAAAAACCGATGGCTGCAGTGGATCGTGCACGGCCGGAGGGCCATACTGCTCGCTAATCAATTCTCCGGTGCGATGATAGAGCCCGGTGCCAAAGGAAAAGTCCACTTCCGGCAATTCATCTCGTACCGCCGCCTGGTATCGTTCTGTAAAACAGCCCACCAGCACCAGTTTTTGATCCGGATGCTCCTGCTTGATCTCGGCACCCTCCAGAATGGTCTGAATGGTTTCTTCTCTGGCGGATTCTATAAACGAACAGGAATTGATAAGATGGTAATCTGCAGTGTAGGGGCTATCAGCCGGCTCATACCCCTCTCGCAGAAGCGATCGGTGCATTTGCCGGCTATCGGCGGCATTTTTGGGACAGCCGAGGGTCGTTATGAAAAACGAACGTCCCATTTACGGTGCTACCTGGATCTGCTCCTCGATCACCTTTTTGGCCGGGTCCAGCTGACCTGGCACTTTTCTGTATCGAATCTTGACGATTTTTCCCGGAGGGCCGGCCAGTCGCGGCGGCTGACCCGGACGAATGATGCGAACACCGGCGCCATTACCTACTTTGATTTCCAGACTTCCGGTAGCTTCCAGGGTTCTTCGCTGACCCGCTTTCAAATAGACTCCGTTATGCACCACCCCATCGTTTACCCATTCGATGTAGGAATCCTGAATGAATTCCAGAGTTACTCGAATGATTTCCTCATCTGCCTGGGGTGTTTCTGATCCGGTACCTGTTTCTATCTGAACTCGTGCAGTAGTTTCTCCCAGAGTTCGAGCCGTAACAATCAGTGGCTTGCTCAGTCCGGACAGTGCTTCTGTGGCTGGATCCAGCACCACACTTTCTCCCTGGGCTGCTTGAAAGGAATACGGTTCGCCACCATCAACGATGATTTGAACCACGGCCACAGTTCTTTCCGGCCTTGTGTCATCGATGGTCTCCAGACACATCTTTACGTTGGCTCCTTCCTGCCTGAAGGTAAGAGCATTCTCTCTGGTCATTGTCTCCATGCCTGGAGTGATTCCTTCAGCCGCCAGGAGTATTTCCTGCATGGCTCGATCGGAGCAGGCAACCTCTTCGCTACCACCGCCAAACTCCGGAAGAGAAACTGTACCGGAAGCGAATAGAGCAATAATACCTACAATAACCGCCAGGGCAACTCCGCCCAGGATGTATTGCTTGTCCGGCATGCGAAAGGAAACAGAACTTGTGGATCTTGTTAATTCTTCCACCGGGGACTGGCTTTGATCAATTTGAATTCCGCGATACAGATTCAATATATGATCGCTGTCCAGATTCAGGTACTCTGCATAACTTCGCAGAAATCCTGTTGTGTAGGTCTCACCTGGAAACTGAGAATAATCCTCTGCCTCCAGGGCCTCAATATACTTGGGTGTCATGTTGGTTTCCCGCGCTACATCGCGCACGGAAAGCTTACGGCTTTCCCGGGATTCCTTTAGAATGGCTCCCACTCTTTTCGCTAATACCATGGTTTGTCTACTCCCGAAAGGGCTAATCTTATATATGTGCCGGACTTCACTCTACCAGTGGATTGGCCACTATCTGGTCATTGTCGTCTGGTTGAAACTGAAACACTTTCCCTTCCAGCTGTATGTCCGTGCGGATGTTTTTCAGAGTGATGGTGGTGGTTTCGCCGGTGCCATCGGTGGCTTCAGCTTTGTAGACCAGGAACTTCTCTGAATCTACATAGAGCAGGATATGTTCAAATCCGCCCACCTTTTCCTTCTGCTCCATTTCCAGGACGTAGCAGGGCTTCCCATCGATGTCTCTGGGTTGCTCTTTTTTATCGAATTTATAGTGATACCTATTGAATAACCGTTTTAGGCCCGGACCGGGGGCCACAGAGAATATATCCCTTTCCCCCTCTTTGGGCTTCAGGGTCAGATCCTGTTTTCCCACCGCATTCAGCCGGGCAATCTTGATCCACAGGGTCTTTCCGTCGGAGACGATACGATTTCCGGCAGGATTGCTGAAATCAAAGCTCAGATTGGCCGGGGCTCTGTAATAGGCGGTGCCGGTCATGGTCTTTCCGCCCCTGCCATTTATGGTGAAGCTGGCCTGGTAATTCTCTATTTTTTCGTACCGGTCCTGAACCTTACGGGCTACCTCGGCATGGGAAAGCCGATCGTAGGGCTCGGCCAGCAAAGAAAGGCTCAGAATTAGATACAATCCGGCCAGTTTAGTAAATCGTCTCACACTATCCCGTTCCTCCAGTTACATTGGAGGGTCAAGGTCTTTTCAGTCCCGTTTCAGGATCTCCCGTGGACGATTACCAATGGCCGGCCCCAGATAGCCCATCTGCTCCAGGTTTTCTATTAGATTGGCCGCGCGGTTATACCCGATCCGCAATCTTCGCTGTACATAGGATGTGGAGGTCTTTCCGCTTTCTAGAATGATCTTCCAGGCCTCGGAGAGCAGTTCCGAATCCACATCCTCGGCCGCTCCTTCCGCCTCCATATCTTCGCCGGGAAGTTCCACGAAGTTGGGAGAGCCATGTTTCCTGGCTTCCCGGACAATGTCTTCGATTTCCTCTTCCGATACCATGGGAGATTGAATTCGAACCGGTGCTGCAGCTGTAGGACTTTTATAGAGCATATCGCCGCGACCCAGCAGGCTCTCTGCACCATTGGAGTCCAGAATCACCCGGCTGTCGGTTTTTTGCGCTACTTGAAAGGCAATCCTGGCAGGACAGTTGGCCTTGATCAGAGCTGTAATCACATCCACGGACGGCCTCTGAGTGGCCATAATCAGATGAATGCCCACGGCCCTGGCTTTCTGAGTAAGTCGAATAATGGAATCCTCTACATCTTTGGCACTTACCATCATAAGATCCGAAAGTTCGTCGATGAGTACCACAACATAGGGCATAGGATCATGCTCTATGCGGCCTTCCTTTACCTTTTCGTTAAAGCTTCGAATATCCCGGACCTTTCGCTTCGAAAGGATCTGATATCGTCGCTCCATCTCCTGCACTGCCCATTGCAGTGCGCGGCTGGCTTTTCGCACATCGGTAATCACAGGATACAGCAGATGCGGGATACCTTCATAGAGCTTCAGCTCCACCATCTTGGGATCCACCATCAAAAATCGCACTTCTTCAGGAGACCGATTATAGAGAATCGATGCAATCACCGAGTTCATGTACACGGATTTTCCGGAACCGGTGGCACCGGCGATGAGAAGGTGTGGCAACCTGGCAAGATCTACATAAAGATTGGAGCCTGCGATATCCTTTCCCAGGGCAATTCCCAGTTCTCGGTGCCGGGCAAAGAAATTTTCGTCTTTTCGGGCCAGATCCCCCAGGGTTACTGTTTCGCGTACGCTGTTGGGCAGTTCAATGCCGATGGTGCTTTTTCCCGGAATAGGAGCTACAATGCGAACACTGTGAGCCGCCAGATGCATACGAATTTCATCCTGGATTCGCAGCAGTCGATTCACTCGCACTCCGGGCTCCGGTCGCACTTCGTATTGAGTAATCATGGGCCCTCTGGTAGCATGCACTACAGATGCCTGGATTCCGTAGTCCCTCATCACCGCTTCCAGCTGCTCCTTTACCCCTTCGATCTCGCGAGCCACATCGTTCCTTTCTGGCCTGCGAGAGAACTGAAGTATACTCAGCGGAAGTTTATACCCTTTTAATCCTGTAATGGGAGGCACCAGGGTTTCGCTGTCCGGTTCATAGATGCTGGTAGAGATGCCATCGTTTGCAGATTTCCTGGCAGATACCGGTGGTCTGGGAATCTGACTTCCGGAAGTTTCCTCTTCATCCTGCTCCCGAGCCGCATCTAAATCGGAAGAATCCATTTCCAGATCTTCGGATTCATCGTCCAGATATAGTGCAGATCTAGATTCTGCCTGGGCCCCTTCCTCGGAGTCCGTATAGGCTGCGAAACGGGTCTCCTCCGTTGCGTCTTCTATCATCGCGTTTTCTGTGGGGTATTTATCTGCCGCCAGTGCGTAGGCCCCCTGACCCGCATCGTCCAATTGGTCCGCCGCGGCAATGGAATCATTTTCTGCTAAATGGTCTGTTTCCGGGCCAACCAGATCATTGCGGTCCAGATCCAGTACGCTGGCCGGAGAAATGAAGCGCGCCTGGGATTCAAATGGTTTACTTTCTGCTTTCGCATGAGTATCAGAAAAGCCGGTGGCCGGGTGTTCGGGCCTATCATCTCGGCCGCGGCGCAGGCCGGGTTCCAGTTCCAGCACTCCCAGAAATCCATCTTCCTGTTTGCGATAGGGAGTACTTCGCTTCCTTTGAAAGTGAAAGGAGCGACCGGATCGATCAAAATAGCCTGGTATGGGATTCCCCGGTTCGCCCCGGTCATCCGAAACATCGTGCAATTCTTCCAGTTCGCTTTCCAGGTCCAGATTTCTGGCATAGGGCAAATCTTCTTCAGCCCGGTGAGGATCATGGTAACCGTCCGGTCCTGCACCATACCCGCCGCCGCCTGCTCCGTGCCGGCCAAATACCTCGCGCTGATTTTCCATTTCCAGAACCGATTGCTTCATTGGATCCATGCCGGAATGGTATCTTCCGCTGGCTGCGGGTTTCCAGGTGGATGGGCGGTGCGGAGCATCTTCGCTCTCTACCACTCTCTTTTCAATCCACGGTCTTTTACCGTTCTGTTCTTTCTTTTCCCAGAAGGGTTCTTTCATAACGTCATCCTGATTCGAGTAATCCTGGTAGGTCATCCCCGGTTTCGCTTCTTTTCGAACATGGCCGGCCATTTCGCTCCAGTCTTTGAGCGCAGCTTCTCCGGTAGTTACACCAACTTCGGGATCCGCAGGTTCCTGCAGGATTTCCTCTTTTTGCTGAGGTGGGGGAAAAAGTACATATAGAAGTCTGTGAAATCCAGTCTGTCCGCCTCTCTTCATTCTATCCAGACGATTGCGGGTAAGATTCAAAAATTCGGGAAAGGGCAGTCGAAAGGTGTAAAGGAAACCGGGTACCAGAATGCCCAGGGCCACCAGAAATGCGCCGTAAGTGCCAAACAGAAACCGTAGCAGTTCGCCTACACGATATCCCAGAGCACCCCCGCCGCTAATGGGATCGGTGCCCTGAACGTCGGAGTAGGTCATGGGAGTATAGAAATGGAAAAAAAGCGAAAGCGCTGTAACCATGGTAAGGGATCCCAGCAACCCAGGAACATAGTCCTCGCTTCTGGACTGAACCAGACCGCGAATGCCCATGTACACCATGAGAGGACCAAGAATATAGGATGCCTTACCAAATAGAATGAAGAGCAGCATGGCTCCATAATGACCTACGGTTCCGGTCCAGTTCTCCACCGTTCCAGGTTTCAGCCCCATCGCCGCCTGATTATCGTAGGAGATTACTGCAAGGCTGAGTAGCAGCCCGAATAGAATAAGCAGGGATCCCAGGATTTCGTTAAAACCTGGATTTCCCGCTTTCAGGGTAGGATTTGTGTCTGGTTCGGCCATTCACAGAATGTATCGGCCGAAATAGCTGGATTATGTTTCTAAAAATGATTCCTTCAGATCAGAAAGATTTCTCTGGCTTTACGGCCATGGCTTTTCCGGGTTTGCCGGGCCAGGCCCGGGGATTGCAACTATACGGTGCCTCAAATACTGGGAAGCTGATGGAGCAGCACCAATCAGGCCAGACCTGTGCTTCCAAATCCGCCTGCCCCTCGGTCCGTAATACCCAGCTCTTCGGCGGTCTTCGCAGCCTCCCATTCTACTGGAACTTCCTTTTCCAGAAGGATCTGGGCGATTCGGTCCCCATTCTCAATGATAAAGTCCTGGTCCGAGTGATTCACCAGTATGATTTTTAGTTCCCCGCGATAGTCTGAATCGATAGTGCCGGGGGTGTTTAGGCAGGTAACTCCGTGGTTCAAAGCCAGACCGCTTCTGGGACGCACCGATAGAAAGAATCCTTCCGGTATGGCAAAATACAGCCCGGTAGGTACCGCAAATCTCTGTCCCGCCCCAATCTTTAGATTGGTATCCGGGGGAAGATGAGCACAAACATCAAACGCTGCTGCATGGCTGGACTTCTTCTCGGGTGGTCTGGCACCCGGTGCTTTGTAGAATTTTATGGTTTCTGCCATACTGCAAACTTCCTGGACCTGTACAGCGGGCAAGATATTCCCCTGAAAACAAAAAAGGCCCCGGTGAAGGGGCCTTTCTGGACGAATACTATCGTCTGGGACCGCCTCTACCGCCACCGCCTGGTCGTCCGCCGGGGCGTCTACCGCCTCCGCCGCCGCCACGACGATCTCCGCCTCCGCGATGTCCTCCACCGCCATTGGCCCCTGCTCCGGAAGCTGCGAATTCATCGGCCAGCTCTTCGCGAATCAGGTCCACGCGACCGAATTGATCCACTCCCAGAACGCGAACCTTGATAGAATCTCCAATATCTACAACATCCTTTACGGAGTTCACTCGCTCTTTTGCAAGTTTGGAGATATGCAGCAGACCTTCTTTTCCGGGGAAAAGCTCGATGAATGCTCCGAAGTCCACAATCCGCTTCACGGTACCATCGTAGGACTCTCCTACTTCTACCTCACGGAAGATATCTTCGATCAATTTCTGAGCCAGTTCCGCAGCCTGAGTATTGGTGGCTGCGATGGTTACTGTTCCATCGTCTTCCACGCTCAGATCTGCGCCGGATTTTTCGATAATGCTTCGAATTACTTTTCCTCCCGGACCAATAAGCTCGCCAATGCGATCTTGATCGATCTGGATGGTTGTGATTCTGGGTGCGTTGGGAGAAACATCGGACCTGGCTTCTTTGATGGCATCGTCCATCTTATCCAGAATATGCATTCTTCCCTTTTCAGCCTGGGAAAGGGCTGCTCGCAGAATATCTACAGACAGTCCTTTTACTTTTATATCCAGCTGAAATGCTGTAATTCCTTTTCGGGTTCCGGCTACTTTGAAGTCCATATCACCGAAGTGATCTTCGATACCAGCGATGTCGCTGAGGATGCAGTAGTCATTGTTATCGCCCATGATCAAACCCATGGCGATACCAGAAACGCTTCTGGGAACCGGAACACCGGCAGCCATCATGGCCAGGGATCCAGAGCAAACGGATGCCATGGAAGAGGAACCGTTGGACTCCAGGATTTCAGAGACAATTCGAATTACGTAAGGAAACTCGCCTTTTTCAGGCACCATTCGCTTGAGCGCGCGTTCGGCCAGGTTTCCATGACCGATTTCTCGCCGGCCCGGGCCCATCATTCGCTTTACTTCGCCGGTAGAATAGGCCGGGAAGTTATAGTGCAACATGAAATGCTTGTGCCGTTCGCCGGACAGAGTTTCGATTTTCTGAAAATCATCTCCGGTGCCCAGAGTAACAACGCCCAGAGACTGAGTCTGCCCCCTGGTAAACACTGCAGAACCATGCACCCCAGGAAGTACATCCAGTTCGATGGATATATCCCGGATTTCATCCAGTTTTCTGCCGTCGGCACGAGTGCCCTGCTCAAAGCAGGACTTTCGCACTACCAGATATTCCAGTTCGTGCATGTAGCCTTTGATGTCTCGAAGAACCGTTTCCTGTTCTTTTTCATCTCGATCAGCTACGAGCTCGGTCTGAACGTATTCCAGAGCTTCGTTGTAGACTGCTTTCACAGCTTCTGCCCGGCCTTCCTTTCCCTTTGCGGAGTTGGCTTGCTCGAGCTTGTCAAAATATTTCGATTTTACTTTTTCGCGAATGGTTTCATCTGGCTTTCGCAGAGCAACTTCGCGTTTTTCAGGAGAGACTTTTTTGATCAAATCTTCCTGGATCTCGATCTTCTCTTTGATCTTTTTGTGCGCAAAGTCCAGGGCTTCGATCATTTCTTCGGAGGAGATTTCTTGAGCCCCACCTTCAATCATCATAACTGCATCTTTAGAGCCAGCTACAAGAAGCTCCAGATCTCCTTCCTGAATCTCTTCTTTGGTAGGATCTGCCAGGAGCTTTCCATCTTTACGACCTACCAGAACTCCAGCCACCGGCCCATGAAATGGGATATCCGATACACCCAGAGCTGCAGACGCAGCCGCAATGGCATGACCTTCAATGGATACGCTGGGATCTGCAGAAAGTACAGTTACCAGGAGCTGCACTTCGCAAAAGTAGCCCTCGGGAAACAGTGGGCGAATTGGTCGGTCGATTAACCGTGACGTAAGGGTTTCATGCTCCAGGGGACGGGCTTCACGCTTGAAGTATCCACCGGGCACTCGGCCTACAGCATAGATTTTTTCGCGATAGTCCACCGTCAGGGGGAAGAAGTCCTGCCCTTCTCGCGCTTCTTTTTCAGCGCATACGGTGGCGAGCATTACAAGATTTCCGTAGCGATAAACTACGGACCCGTGGGCCTGCTTGGCCCAATTACCAGTTTCTATAGACAGACCGGTTCCATTCCAGTCCGTTTCTGACTTGTGATAGTCCATTAATTCCTTCCGAACCGAGAGAGGAAAACTTTACTTACGGATTCCGAGTTCGCCAATTAGCTTTTTGTAGGATTCTACGTTCTTCTTTTTTAGATAGTCCAGTAGCTTACGACGTCGACCAACCAGTTTCAACAGTCCGCGGCGGGAGTGGTGGTCAGTTTTGTGGGTCTTGAAGTGCTCGGTTAGTTCCCGAATGCGTTCTGTGAGAAGAGCAATCTGGATCTCGGAGGATCCGGTATCTTTTTCTCCCTTCCCGTACTGCTTCAGGATTTCTCGTTTGCGTTCGGCTGTGATCATCTCTCTTCTTTTTTTACCTTTTTTAACTTAATCTTCCATACTTCGCCGGAGCCCTGTGCAGAAAAGCAAATTTCCCGACCCATCTGGAAAAACGACATCGGGAGGGTGTCAGGAGCGGACAAATACCTTCTTGAGGCAATAAGCGCTACCCTCACGTTGAGCGATGGCCAGCGTTGTGCCGTCCGGCCGCAGAATCAGGAAATTCTCTCCATCCGTGTCCGGCAGGGGCACCGGGATCTTGCGTCCCTGCTCCAGCTGAATGGCTCGGTTTACATCCAGCCTGGTCTGGTACCAGTCAGGAAATGCCCGGGGCAAAGACAGAATCTCTGGCTCATGAATGGGCTGCCCGTCTTCAAATTCTGGTATCCAGGAGTTTTCCAGAGTAAATGGACCCACCGATGTGCGACGCAGGGCTCCCAGGAAGAACGGAAATTCCATGGCCCTGGAAAAGTCTCGAACAATGGATCTGATATAGGTTCCTGAACTCACAGTGAAGCGGCAATGGATCACAAAACCATCTGCATCCTCCTGGAAATCCAGAAGGGAGGATTCATAGATTCGAACCGGTCTGGGCTCCAGGCGCACGGACTCGCCCCGCCGAACCCGGTCCGAGACCCTTTTTCCCTGTTGTTTCAGGGCCGAATAGTCCGGCGGAACCTGCATATGGGATCCGGCAAAGTTATGGATCCAGGACTCCATGGTATCGCTGCTTCCGCCTAGAAAGTCCAGGCAGCGATTGGCATCCACCTGCTCCAGCACTTCGCCGGATGGGTCATGGGTATCTGTGAAACGGCCAGCGCGAAACGTAGCCTCATAGGTTTTATTGTAACGTAAGAGGGAATCAGCCAGCACCGTGGCCCGACCCACTACAAGAACCAGAAGGCCGCTGGCGAATCGATCCAGGGTGCCGGTATGGCCAATCCTTCGAATTCCTGTGGCTCTTCTGGCCCGGCTAACCATTTCGGCAGAGCCCGGACCGGATGGCTTATCCACCAGAAGCAGTCCATCGGTTACTTCGCCCGGGTTGGGCGCTATAGAATCAGAGACCTTTTTCGATTTTGTCCAGGATGGCATCGCCCTCTCGAATGCTGGTATCCAGCTCGAAATGGATACGGGGAGTCTGTCTCAAGCGCAGGGATCGGCCCATTTCGCTTTGAAAGAATTTCACCGCAGCCGTAAGGCCACGCCAGGTATCCCGGTGCTCATCTTCCGGGCCAAACAGGGAAATAAATACTGTGGCCTCAGAAAGATCCGGGGCCAGACTTACACGAGTGACAGAAACAAAGCCAATGCGCTCGTCTTTGATTCTTCGCTTGATAATCAATTCAGAGAGCTCCCGAACCATTGTAGATTCCAGACGCTTTTGACGAACCGGATTCATAACTTTGACTCAGCGCTCGGAGACGAAAATCTCAGAGAGTTCGCGCCACCTCATTGATTACATAGGCTTCCACAACATCCCCTTCTTTGATGTCGTTGAAGTTCTTGAGCGAAAGACCACATTCGAAGCCTTCCGCCACTTCGGTGCTATCATCTTTATGACGCTTCAGGCTATCCAGCTCTCCGTCTTCGAAAATTACCACATTGTCTCGCAGGATACGAATCTTGTTGTTTCGGTGGATCTTTCCAGATGTAACCATGCAACCGGCCACATTTCCGACTCGAGAAATTCGGAACACCCGACGAACTTCGGCTTTGCCCTTCACTTCTTCTACGTAATCCGGCTCCAGCAGGCCTTCCATAGCCTTGGTCATATCCTCGATTACGTTGTAGATAATGCTGTAGTAGCGAATATCCACTCCATCCCTTTCTGCCAGTTCGGTGGCCTGGGGAGTGGCTCGCACATGAAAGCCTACAATCATGGCGTTGGAGGCCGAGGCAAGGCTCACGTCGGATTCGGATATAGCTCCAGTGGAGCCCATGATAACTCTTACTTTGACATCGTCATGCGACAGCTTCATGAGACCATCGCGGATGGCCTCCACAGAACCCTGAACGTCTGCTTTGACAATGATCTTGAGCTCTTTGTGCTCCTGCATCCAATCGGCCAGAGCATCCATACTTGGCTGAGCCCTTTCTGCGGCCCTGGAAATCTGCTCATAGTGCTGACGAGTAGATGCCATTTCACGAGCATACTTCTCTGACTCCACAACCTGGAACGGATCCCCGGCCTGAGGAACACCATCCAGACCAATGATTTCCACTGGAGTAGCTGGAGGAGCTTCTGTGCGCCGGCGTCCCAGGTCATCGAACATAGCACGAATCTTACCGGAGTAAACACCCACCACAAAGGGGTCTCCTTCGCGCAAGGTTCCTTTTTCGATTAACAGAGTAGCCACAGGACCTTTTCCTGCATCCACCCTTGCTTCGATTACGTGACCTACCGAACGCACATCCGGGTTGGCCTTCAGATTCAGGATCTCGGCCTGCAGAAGCACCATTTCCAGAAGATGCTCAATACCAATGTGATTCTTGGCAGAGATCTCGCAGACCACTGTATCGCCGCCCCAGGATTCAGGCTGCAATCCGGCCGTGGCCAGCTCTTGCAGAACCTTGTCCATATTGGCCGATGGTAGATCGATCTTGTTTACCGCTACAATGATAGGAACTTCAGCTTCTTTTGCGTGAGTAATAGCTTCCTTGGTTTGCTCTTTTACACCATCGTCGGCAGCAACAACAAGGATAACGATATCGGTAACCGCCGCACCGCGAGATCGCATGGCCGTAAATGCTTCGTGACCCGGAGTATCCAGAAAGGTAATCTTTCCGGTGGGTGTTTCTACCTGATAGGCACCGATGTGCTGGGTGATAGCTCCGGCCTCGCTATCTACAACATTTGATTTTCGAATAGTATCCAGCAGTTTGGTCTTACCATGGTCAACGTGACCCATGATGGTTACCACCGGAGGACGATTCTGACGATTCTCTTCTTTGTCTTCCTCTTCTGCGATAACCGTTTCATCGAACAGACTGACTACATTCACTTTGCAGCCAAATTCCTGAGCTACCAGGGCGGCTGTCTCGGAGTCGATGATCTTATTGATGGTAACCATCTCGCCCATCTTCATCAAACGACCAATTACATCGCCGGGCTTCAGGTTGAGCTTCTTGGCCAGCTCCCCTACCTGAACGCTTTCCATAATATCTATAGAGGATGGTACCGTAGTTCCACTGGGCTGGGGCTTGCGCTTGACCGCGCGCTGAAACTTATTGATGTTTTCGTTGTCGTGGCCCCCTCGACGACCACCGCCCCGGCCACCACGACCTCCGCCGGTCTCTGGACCCCGATCCGGTTCACCGGGTTTTCCACCGCCTCTGGGGCCGCCAGGTCCTTTGCCACCTCTTCCCTGCGCCTGATTGGCGCTGGCAGCTTTTCTTGTACTTTCCAGTAATGCATCAAAGGGGGTTCCGGCGCCGGCAAAGCTAACCCGGCTTACGCCACCACCCTGGCCTTTCTGACCGCCCTGAGGTCTGCGATCTCCCTGGGGTCTTCCCTGTCCCTGACCCTGTCGGGGGCCTCCGGGACCACCCTGGCCGCCACGACGTGGGTCTGAGCCACCACGATTCTGCTGTTGAGGTCCGCGCTGCTCTCCTCTGGGAGGTGGACCACCCTGAGGGGGTCTTTGCTGAGCAGGACCGGACGAGCCAGGCGCGCTGGTAGGCGGAGTGGGCTTCTGAGTAGGCGCACCGGTTCGGGGGGGTCCTGCTTTGGGTTTTTTGGAAGCGTCGAAGTGTTCGGAAATATCCTTTTTCTGGTCCACCTTCTTCTTGATGACCAGCTTCTTCTTCCCTTTGGACGCGCCAGAGCCCGATAGCTGCTTCTTAATGCTGCCCTGATTTTCGTTATTATCCGCCATAAATTTTCCTGCCAGCGTGGCCGGTGCACTCAAATCCGCAATCTGCGGTTAGACTTCCTCGAAGGAGACCACATCCTCCAGAATCTTCAGTATCTGAGTTGCCGTTGTTTTACCTATGCCTTCCAGAGCTTCCAGCTCTTCCGGTTCCAGCTCCACCAGATCCTCAACGCTCTTAACGCCACTCTGCTCCAGAAGCGAGATCACTCGTCCGGACAATCCGGGCAGCTCGGTAAGAGGAGTGTAATCCCCTTCTTCGCCGGACCCTTCCTCTGTCTTGGGACTGAACAGCTGCTCCAGCTGTGCACGGGCTTCAGGTGAGGACATTTCCTCCCCGAATTGCGTCAAAGATTTTACGATGAGCCGGAATCCTGTTAATCGAGCTGCCAGCTTCACATTTTTGTTGTCCGGTCCCTGGGCCAGACGCAGTTGATCGTCCGGTACCAGAACCAGAGCCTCTTTCGTGCCAGAATCGGCTCGAACTTCAGCAACCCGGGCCGGAGAAATCGCATTGGCGATTAGCTCAGCTGGCTCCGGAGAATAATTTACAATATCGATGCGCTCATTGCCCAGTTCACGGACAATGGACTGAATTCGAACCCCTTTGATACCCACACAGGCACCAACAGGATCCACATCGGATCTGTTGGAGCGAACCAGTAGCTTACTTCTGAATCCAGCATCCCGAACAATATCCATGATTTCCACGACGCCATCATAGATCTCCGGAATTTCCTGTTCGAACAACCGTCGAACGAATTCTGGAGCAGCTCTGGAAAGCAGAATATAGGGACCCGGATCCCGGGATTTCTCCCGACGGAGTTCTACAGATTTGATTACTGCCTTGATTCGATCCCCTGGATGAAATCTCTCTCTGGGAATCTGCTCTCGTCTGGGTAGCACACCTTCGGCCCGACCCAGATCTACATACACCACTTCTCTATCTCTCCAGCGCAGAAACTGACCTGTGATCAGTTCTCCTTCTTTGTGGCTGAATTCGTTGTAGATAATTTCTCTTTCCTGCTCTTTTAGGCGCTGAAAGAAGATATGTCTTACGTTTGTAGCTCCGATGCGAGAGAATGCAAAGGGCTCTTCTTCTATAATAAGCTCTTCTCCGGCGGCAGCATCCTCTTTATGCTTTTTCGCTTCCTCGACGGAGATTTCCAGGGACGGATCCTCCACCTCGGCAACGATTTGCTTGTGGACGCTGACTCCAATTGCAGGGGTTTCCGGATCCAGTGTCACCTCGATACGAGCATCCGGACCATACTTTCGCTGATAGGAAGTAATAAGACTTCCGCGAAAGATTTCCATAATTTCATCTTTACCCAGACCCTTCTCGGAAGCCAGAGCATCCATGGAGTCGAAGAAGGCTCGAATATCTGGCCCGGTCTGTTGCTTTTTCTTTGATTTTGCCATCGCTACATATCCAGATAGAGATTCGCTTTTCGAATCTGCTCGAGACTTAGAGCATAGTTCTTCTCTTTGCCCTTGCCTCCCTTCTTTCTGGACCCTCCTGTTTTATAGGATCGAAACAATAATAACTCCTGGCCTTCCCGCTCTTCTTTGCCAGTGTATTCCACAATCTCTGTGTGTACGGTTCCCTCCTCTTCAAACTGAAGCTTCATGGGACTGGCCCTGAATCGCTCCAGATCACCGGGTAGCCTGAGCTGGCGTTCCGCCCCGGCCGAAGAAACCTCCAGGGAATAATTTTCGGCATTCAAATCGGCGGGTAGTGACCTACGGTCCGATTCCAGCGCTGCATCCAGCCTCTCAATGAGAGCGCGACTGAAGGCCTCGCACTGCTCCAGATCCACTGAACCGGTGGGGTGGTTCAGATCGTCCAGCTGGACCTCGATGTGGTAGCCACCCCCTGCATTTCGGAGACGAATCGAGAAAATCTCTGTCCCCGGCAGAAGCGCCTCCGCCGCAATTTCATCCAGAACATCCATTTTGCGGCCATCCGGCAAAAAAAAAGCGGGTGCAACCCACTTCTACAACAAG
>MDSW01067902.1_pt1 | contig 42899 bp, 25 predicted proteins | sample 811171 | NCBI WGS metagenome assembly MDSW01 (sample SAMN05326641, study PRJNA326480) | marine metagenome | isolation source: seawater | place: Atlantic Ocean: North West | collected 2012
GTGTCTCTCCGCCCACCCCTCGCTTTCAATCCCGACACACCTCGACGCCTTTCAACTCCAACTGACGCCTTTCAACTCCACCCCGTACTTCAACGTCCCGAAGCTCGCGGCTGGGCGACGCAAGCTGCTCGAGTCCGCGCGCCGCGAGTAGGCGCGAAAGATCCGAGAACCGCGCGCGATGCGCGCTTGAATGATGAAGACACCGACTCCGTCGCGTTCGTTTAAAAATAGTCTGAGCAGCGCGCGCTCGCGGCCTCTCATCAGTCAGTCGCACTTCCGCGTCCCGCCGCCGCCGTCCGCGGCGCCGAGAATTTCCTTCAACGCCCGCAACGCCGCCGCCGCCGCCTCGCGGTCCTTCTCCAGCTCCGGATTGAACCCCTCTCGCGCGCTCGCGCTTCTCTCCTCGAGTCGCTTCGCTGCCTCCCCGTCAGCATCACCCCCGCCGCCGCCGCCGCCGTCCGCCATCGCCGCCGCCGCAGCCGCGACGATCGCCCCCGCCTCCACCGCCGCGTCGGCGTCGGATTCGTCGTCGGATTCGTCGTCGGACGCGTCGTCGTCGTCGCTCCCGGACGTCTTCCTCGCGCGTCCGCCGATCGCGCCCTCGACGTCCCTCGCGCGGCTCGCCGCCGCGAGCGCGCTCGCGAGCGCCGTCTGCGCCGCCCTAAGCGCGGCGTCGAACGCGCCGCCTTTCCGCCATAACCCGTCGCCGCCGCCGCGCGATTTCGCCGCGCGTTGCGTCGCGCGTAACACCCCGAGCGCCGCCACTGCCGTCGCCGGCGTCGCCGCGTCCAGCGCCCTCGCCATCCTCCCCGCGGCGACGCGCTCCGCGTCCGTCGCGCTCGCGCCCGGTGCGGGGAGCACGAGCTCCCAGAGCGCGCCGTGCGCGGCGAGCGCGCCGCCGTCGAGGAACGCGTCGTCGGTTTCCACCGCCGCGCGCGCGCCGGGGACGGCGACGATCCATCTCGCCGCCTCCGGCGCCGCCGCCGCGGCGAGAAGCAGCAGCCGCCGCAGCGCCTCCGCGTGGGGCGACGACGCGACCCCGCTCGCGACGAAGCACGCGCACGCGGCTCGCAGCGCGCCGGTCTCGAGGAGAGACTCGCCGACGCGAGCGTTCCCGCCCGCGTGCGAGACGTAGAACGCGACGACGACGGCGCACGCGGCGGAATTCATTCGCCACCGGGGGTCCTTCGCCGTCGCCGCCGCCGCCGCGACCCTCGCGTCGTCGTTCGCCTTCCGCACGGTGACCGCCTCCGCGATGGACTCGAACGTCTCCGCGACGACGCCGAGATGCGCGTGGACGTGCGACCACAGCGCGCGCCCGGGGCTGCTAAAGCCCACCTCGTGCGGCGACGCGCCGCGCGTTTTGACGGCGGCGGCGGCGGCGGCGGCTGCCCCGAGACCGACGCCGCCGAGACTCGCGCACGCGGTCGACAGGAGGGCCAACGCCGCGTCCACGTCCTCCGCGCCGCCCGGGGAGCTCGCGTCGTCGTCCGACCTCGACCACGACCACGACCTCGCCGCCGCCGCCTCTCCGCGCCGTCGCGATCGGAACCCGAGCGCGGCGAGGACGCGAGGGAGCGCGTCTCTCGTCTCTCGATCCCTCTCCCCGGGGGGGCCGCGCGTCGCCCAGCGGTCTCGAAGCGTCCTCAGCGGGAGCAGGCGGCACGCGCGTCGGCGGGGACGCGCGGACGCGCGCGCGAGCGTCTCGATCAGCTCCACGCACGCCGTCGTCGTCGTGGGATCGTCCCAGACGGACGACGCGGAGGAGGAGGAGGTCGAAACGGCCGTGAACCGTGCGTTTTCACCGCCGTCGGAGAAGCACGCGGATGACGTCCGAGAGAGGAGGTCCAGGAGCTTCGCGTCGACGCGGTCGCCGGGAGTCATCGCCGCGTCGGCGTCCGGCGGCGTCGGCGCGCGCGCGGACGGCGCGGTCGACGGGTCGCGCTCCAGGGGTTCCCACTCCTCGGAGTCGGACCCCGGGTCGAGATCGGCGTCGTCGTTCGGCGGCGCGGCGGCGGGCGCCGCCGTCGTCGCCGCGTCGTCGTCGGCGTCGTCGGCGTCGTCGGCGGCGTCGTCGTTCGTCGTCTCCGCGACCGGCTCGAGCTCGCGGACGTAGCCCCCCAGCAGCGCGTCCGCGTCGGCGTCCTCCATCCTCGCGACGCGGAGCGGGAGGTGGATCAACAGCGCCGCGCACAGGCGCTGGTACGCCGCGCGGACGTCCGTCGCCGCGGCGTCGTCGGCGGCGTCGCGGTCGCGGTCGCGGTCGCGGTCGCGGTCGCGCGCTTTTTCCTCGTCGCCGCGCGCGTCGTCGTCGCCCTCCGCGGCGGCGGCGGCGGTCGCGGACTCGATCGTCGGCGCGCCCGACGACCCCCCCGGCGCGGGTCTCGACGCGCCCTCGATCGCGGCGGACACGAGCCGCGACGTCACCGCCGCGCGGACGCCGCCGCGACGATCGCCGCCGCCGCCCACCTCCCCATCCTCCGACAGGAGCTCCGCGGTCAGCGCGTCCAGCTCCTCGGCGCGCATCAGCGGGAAGTCGTACTGCAGCTTCGCGCGCGCTTGACGCGCGAGCTCCGCGCGATCGAGCGGCGCCGCGGTCGCGACGTCGTCGAGGTTCGCCGCCTCCAGCGTCGCGATGAGTCTCTTCGCGAGGTCGAGACGGATCGCCTCTCGGACCGCGAACTCGGGCGCGGGGTCGCCGTTCGCCATCTTCATCGGCGTCGGCGCGCTCCCCCCGGAGGACATGACGCGCCGGCGATGGACGGGGCGACGACGACGACGACGACGACGACGACGCGCGTCGCGTCGCGTCGGTCGCGCGGGGAGGGAGGGCGCGGTCTGGAGCGCGCGTCGCCGGCCAGATCCGTTCGGTCGGCGCGGCGGACGAATGACGATGAGAGTGCCCACAGCACGCCATGCGACGCGACGCGACGCCCGTCAGCACGTCAGCAAACAGAAGAAGACCACGATTTCTTCGGTCGTCGAAACCGCCCCTTCCGCGCGCGGCGTCCGCACTCTCGCGCGACCGCCGCACGGCCTCGACCTCGGTCGCGCTCTCGCGGCGGCGAGGACAGGAGCGCACACCGCGCGCGCGCGACGCACGCGCGTCGGACGCGGACGAACCCGCCGGGTCGCGTCGAATCGAAAACGTCCCGTCCGACGACGAGGGGAAAGCGAGCGCGAGCGGGAAGGCGAACGAAGCGAGAGAGATGCCGCGATCGATCGACCCCGACGACGGCTCGATGTTCGGGTACTTCCGCGCGAATCCGGACCGCGCGCTGCGACGCGAGGTCTTAAAGTGGGTCCAGGGCCTGGACTTGTCGCACAGCGTGCGCGACGTGCGACGGTGCGTCGCGCGTCCCTTCTCGCGGTCGTCGTCGAGAATCGATTAATCCCGAAAAGGCTCGCGCGTCGTTCGTGGCACGAAGCGAGATTGACCGCCGCGCCGCGCCGCGACCCGGCGGTCGACCCCCGACCCCCGCGACCCCCTCCAACCCCCCATCCCCTCCACCCGCACCCGGACACGCCGCAGGGACATCGCGAACGGGTACGTCGTCGCGGAGATCTGCTCGCGGTACTTCCCCTCCGAGCTCGCGCTGCACTCGTTCGAGACCGGGTCGTCCACCGCGTTCCGGAAGCACAACTGGGCGATGCTGACCAAGTTTTTCCTTCGCGTCATGCCCCGGGCGGCGCTGAACCCGAAACTCGTGGACGGCGTCATCAAAGAGTACCACGGCTGCGCGATCGACATGATGGAGAACCTCTACACCGTGTTCACGCTGAAAGAGCTCACCCCGCAGGCTGCGTTCATGGACCCCGCGAGCTACGACCCGTCGATATCCAAGGCTGCGTACGCGCGAATCGCGCACGAGATGAAAACCAAAGACGACGGCAGCGCCGCGCACGAGGTGTTCGGTTCGCACGACCTGCGCAACCGCCAGACGAACCCGTACGGGCACACGCCGGATCACCTGAACATGGAAACCGACGCGAGCGGGTGCGCGCCGTCGCGCCGGGGGAAGCTCGTCGCGGGGGGCCAAGGCCACATGCGACTGGACGACGAAGGCAATCCGGACGTGATGCCCGACGACGCGTCTCTCGCGGGGAGGCGGAGGGAGGCGCCGGTGGTCGTGTTCAACGAGCAGAGCATGGGGAACAGCGTGAAGTTCGGGAGCGTCGAGAGAGAGGGCGAGATCGAGTCCGCGATGGAGGTGAGGCAGAGGATCGCGCGGGCGTCGGGGGGGACGCACTACGGCATGGACGACGAGTTTGGATTCTACTGACGCGCAACGGCGGCGGCGCGAAAGCCGCGCGCGCTTCCGAACGAATGTGTGTATATCTATCGCTACACGTCTACGCTATTCCGCTACCGCGTTGTCCGCTACCGCGCGCGTCACATCACGACGCACGCGCCGCTCTCGTTCTTCTGTTTCGTCGACTCGCGGGGTTTGATGGGAACGCCACCGCGCGTCGGTATCGGTTTATGTCCCTCGTACGCGCCTTTTCGCCACAGCGACTTTTTCGGGCCGTCGCGGTTTTGCATCCTCGCGACGATGGCTCGTATCTGCGCCTCGTTCCGCTTCGGCGGGCTCTTCTGCGGCGTCATCTTCGAAGATTTCTTCTTCTTCGACGCGGCCTGTTGTTCTCTCTTGTTCTCCTTCTCCCCGCTCGGCGCGCGCGGCGGCGCCCGCTCCGGCGTCCGCGGCTTCGCCGGCGCCGGCGCCTCCGCCGCCTCCTCCTCCTTCACCTCCTCCTCCTCCTCCGACGAGACGTCCCCGCCTCGCTCCTCCCACACGTCCTTCCACTTCTCCGCGCTCTTCGTCAAGTTCACGATCTCGACGTTCAACTCCTCGATGCGCGCCGTGAGCGCCTCCACCGCGGGGCACCCTCCCGGCGCTCTGAGTTTCTTCAGCTGCTTCGCGCGCGCGTCGGCGTCGTCCACGAGATCCATGACGTCCTCCTCGTGCTTCTTCGCGCCGTGGTCTCTCGCGTCCGCCAGCTCCGCGCGCAAGCTCTGCAGGTGCCACGCGAGCTCTCTCTCTTGGTACTCGTACGCGAGCTGCTTGTTCGCGACGCGTTTCTCGCACTGCTTGAGCTCGGCCTCGCGACGCGCGAGCGCGGCGCGCGCCGCGCGGTACTCGCGCTCCGCCGTCTTCGCGTACGTCACGGGATTCAGTCGCTGCAGCTTCGCGTTCGCCTTCATCGCGGTCGCGGACTTCTTGAACGCGTTCGGTTTCGGCGGCGGCGGCGGCGGCGGCGGGGGATCCTCGTCCTCCGCTATCGCCGGCGGTGGCTTCTTCGCCTTGCGCGGGCTGAACAACCCCATGGCCGGGGTCGCTCGCGCGCGCGCAAGTGCGGGGACCGCGGCCTCGAAATCTCGTGGTCCTTTCGTGACGCGAGCTCGGCCGTTTCAGCAGTCGTGCAACTCGTCTCTTCTTCTGGGAATTCTGTTTTCGCGATGAGAGACGGCGTCGCCGCGCGTCGCCGCGCGGACGTGTACCTTACCAACGATCGCATTAAAAAAACTAACTTGTCCCATGCTTGCATTCACCACCGCTAACGTATCACTTGACCTCCACGGTCATCTCCACGGTCGCCTCGCTCTCCGCGCTTTTGTCCACCTTCCTCGGGCGCCGCGCGCGCCGCGGCTTCGTCGTCGCCGCGGCTTTCCCGCCGCCGCCGCCGCCGCCGCCGTCGGACGCGAGGTCAATCATCGGCGACGGCGTCGTCGCGGGGTTTCTCCTTCGCGCGATGCGCCCGCCGCCGGCTTTCGCGTCCGCGGCGACGAGAGCCGCGGAGAGCGCGTTCGCGAGCTCCTCCGCGCCCTTCGCGCCTTGCGCCTCGGTGTACCTCTCGACGTCCTCCTTGTCGAGGTACCGCACGAATCGCGCCGCTCGCGACGGCTGCTTGAGCTTCTCCAGCGCGCGGCGTTCGTACGTGCGTATGGTCTCGTGCGAAACACCGAGCAGGGTGCCGAGCGCGGTCCTCGAAGGCCCCTCCGAGGTTTTCTTCGCCTCTTTCATCGTCTTCTCCACCTCCTCCGCGGTCGCTTTGAGCCACCCCTCGCCGCCGTCGCCGTGATGATTCGCCGTGGACGACGCCGCCGCCGCGAGACCGAACCGGTGCCGGAGCACGAACGCCTCGCGCGGGAGCAGCGTCGCGAACGCTTCCTCGAGATCTCTGCGGAGCAAGTCCGCCTCCATGTCCGCCTCCGCAGCCTCGTGCGGGGATAACATCCCGTCCTTGCCGTCCTTGCTTCCCAACGCGAAGACGATGCCGTCCATCATTCCCTCCGCGCCGCCGTCGCCGTCGTCGGAGGAGCGGCCGCCGCCGCCGACGTCGAGGGATAACGTGCTCCGGGCCCAGTCGTTGATCTCCTGGACGCGCGATACGGGGACGCCGAGCGTTCGCGACATCTCTTCGTCCGTGGGCGCGCGGCCGTGCTTCTGCGTGAGCTCCCTGGTCGCTTTCTTCGCGCGTTGCATGATCTCGTGCATGTGAATCGGCAACCGAATCGTCCGCCCGTTGTTTTGAATCGCGTTCACGACGTACTTCCTCGTCCAGTTGTACGCGTACGTGCTGAACTTGTACCCGCGCGAGGGATCGAACTTATCCGCAGCCTGCGCGAGCCCCGCGCAGCCTTCTTGCGCCAAGTCGGACACGGAGAGTAACCCGCGGTCGGCGTGGTTTAACTTTTCGAACACGTCGCGGGCGATGCTGTACGCGAGACCGACGTTCTTCACGACGAGCTGCCGCCGCGCGTTCTGCCCGGCGTCGATCGCGGTCTTCAGCGCGTTCGCGCCGGTATACCCTAGCGCGGCGGCGAGCGCGCGTCGGAACGCGGGCGCGTTCTTATCGCGGCCCGGGGACGTCGACGTCGTCGCGCCGCCGCCGCCGCCGCCGCCGCCGGCAGCCTTCTTCGCTTTTCCGAAATCTTTCGAGAAGACGTCCGAGACGACGATCTCGCCTCTGTCCGCGGCGGCGGCGGCGGCTTTATCCCTCCTGAGCTCCTCCGCGATGGACGCCTCCACGAGCTCGTTCTCCATCGCCTCGATTCGAAGGAGCTGCTGGATCGCGCCGCCGAGCTGTTTCTCTTCGTCCGCGGTGAGCAGCTTCCCTCGCCCGCTCGCGTTCGCGTCCCCGACGCCGCCGGGTCCGGGTCCCTCCCCCCCCGCGGTCGTCGTTCGCGTCTTCTTCGCGCGGTCTCTTCGTTTATTCCTCGCGGTCGTCGCCTTCGACGGCGCGCCGTCGCCGCCGTCCGCGGACGCGCCGGGTCGTCGAGATCTCGGCGACGACGACGACGACGACGGCGTCTTCTTCTTGGGCGTCTTTCGCGCGCGCGCCGCGTTGCCGCGCGACGCCGCCTTCGCGTCGAGGTCGTCCTGGCTTCCGATCTTGCTCGAAGGGCGGGCTCCGTCGTCGTCCGCGCTGGAACGGACGCGCGTTCGCGCGGTCCGATCGAGGGGTCGCCGTCCGCGATCGTCGACGCCGCGCGGGGAGGTCGCGCGCGCGTCGCGCGCGGACGACGACGACGACGACGACGATGCGCGTCTCGCGGGCTCATCTCGCGCGAACGACGCGCGGCGCGTCTCGAGGGCGCGCGTCGGCGGCGCGACCCACGACACGGATCTCCGCGGCGCGATCGCGCCGGAAGCGACTCGATGCCATCGATTCGAGCTCGCGCGCGCGATGCCGGCGCACGGGGGGCACGCCGCGGCGAGCGAGCGCGTCGTCATCGCGCGCGCGCCCGTCCTCGGCACTGAATGAAGCCCCTCAGCTACTCTCGACTAGACGAACACCATGACGCGACGCGTCGCGCGCAATCTGATGCCGCGGCTCCGTTCGCGCGCCTTGGGTTTCTAACGACGCCCCGATGACCTGCCGAGGCGCTTTTCTCGCCGAGAAAACGCGTCTCGCGGGCCGTCGGCGCCTCGTGGTGTGCGCCGACGTCATTCTATCCTGTTCCGTCGTTCTCTTCTTTCCAGCGCGTCATCCGCTTCCGAACCGATGCGCGCCGCGTCCGTCCCCGCACACATCGTCCGCGCCATGGCCGCAGCGTGCTCGCACGCCGCGCGCGTTCGCGTCGCCGCGCCTCGTTCGCGAGGCGCCGCGCGCGCGACGACGTCCTCGCGCGCGTTCGCCCCCCGCGTCGCCCTCGCGCGCGCGTCGCGCGTCGTCCTCGCGCGCGCCGCGGAGGAGGACGTCGACGTCGACGACGAAAAGCGAGCGTCCGAGGACCCGGAGGGGAAGATATCGTCCGCGATGGCGGCGTTCGCGGACGCGGGGTTCCCGTCGGACGAGGACGACGCCATGGACCCGATCTCGCGCACGAAGGCGATGAACGGCGCGGTGGACGACCTCAACTCGCTCATGGACAGCGAGGTCGAGGTGCTGGGCGAGGCGTTCGACCTGCTCGAGAAGCTCGGGGTGAAGGGTCTCGCGAAGCCGCCGAGACGCGGCGAAGACGCGGATGAGGAGGAGGAGGAGGAGAAGGAGGTCGAGGAAAAGTGACCCGCCCGCCGCCCGCGCGTCGCGTGTTCCGGTGATCGGTCGTCTCTCGATGTACGTATAGAGTCGGTCGAGTTAAATACAAAGTGATACGTTCACGTCGCGTCCCCCCCGGATGGATCGATCCCGCGGCGACGGGCGGCGGCTCCCCCGCCAGCCCAGCCCGCGGCGGAATCATCCGTCGTCGTTCGGCTCGTCAGTCGGCGGACTTCTTCACGATCACGGAGTGCACGTCCCGCGTCCGCTGCATCATGAAATCCTGCGTCTCGATGAAGCCCTCCAACAAGAACGCCGCGAGCTCGAACCGGTTCGCGTCCAACAGCGTCAAGTCCTCCACGAGCTTATCGCTGAAGTGCGCGAATCGTCTCTGCGCCCTCGCGTACTGCTCCTCTCGATGCGGCGCCATCCCCGGGTCTTTGCTCTTCGTCCGCGCCTTGTCCAACTTTCTCTCGTACGCGTCCACGTCGAGCATGTACGCCCGACGCTTATCAACGCACGGCGCGTACGCCGGGAAGTCGTCCACGAGCTGCGACACCGGCGCGACGACCGCGCTGTCGAGCTGCTCGAGGCACAGCGGTTTGACGTCGTTTTCGAGCGCGTCCATCACCTCCGTCAGACGCGCGGCGCGATCGACCACCGCCTCTCGGCTCACCGGCCCCGTGCCCCCGGGAGATATCGGCCCGGGGTCTGGCAACGGCTCGTCCGGGTCCATCTCCGTGAGCTCCGCGATGTGCCCCGCCATCGTCCTCGCCGCGGCGTGCATCGCGTCGATCGCTTTGGCGTACGCCTGCGGAGTTGAAAGGCGTCAGTGGTGGAGTTGAAAGGCGTCGAGGTCGGGCGTTGAAAGCGAGGGACCCTGGGCGGAGAGAAACGACCGCCGGGAAAAGTCCTCAAGGAACGGCGTTCACCACGCGGACGCGGTCGTATGGGGACCAGTGTGAGCATGGACGCGCCTTGCCGTCCTTTTGGATCAAGTTGAGGAGCGCCTCCTGACGCTGCACCCTGCCCCACAGCGTGTTGAAGTCCTCGTCGTCGCGCTTGCTCGTCCCGGTGTTCTTCTGCCACGCCCGTCGCTTCGCGGCGCGGAACTTGTACCCCGCGGACTTTTTGATCTTGTGCGGGTCGCCCTGCTCCACGCGGCCGTTCACCGGGTCCACCGCGGGCTGTCCGAACATCTTGCTCTTCAGCACGCTCATGAAGGTGGGTTGCGTGTACCGCGGGTCCGGCGGCGGCGCTCTGAGCACCGCGGGCATCACCGCGGGCTCCTTCGCGCCCGCTTCCTCCTGAAGCTGCATCAGGAGGAGCTTCCCGCCCTGGACTTTGCGCTGCTGCTTCTTGCGGCGTTCCTGCAGCTGTCGCGCCGCCGCGGCGGCGCCGCCCGTCGCGGACTTGAGCTTTCCGCCGAAGGACTGCGACTTGTTCGTCGCGAACGACGATCGCGCGGTGCTCGCGCGGACGTTCGCGACCTGGTTGCCCTCGTTCGGCATCGGCTCCGCGCCGCCGGGTCGCGGCGCTTCCGTCGGCGCTTCCGTCGTCGCGTTCGCTTTGCTCCGCTCGGCGAACGACATGGATCGTCTCGCCTCGCGCGCGGCGGGCGGAGGCGTGCGCGAGATCGCCGCGTCTTGCCACGCCGAGCCCGGGTTCGAGGTGGCCGTGGGGGAGGACGCCTCGTAGTTCGCCTGATCCCCCGGGGAGCTCGTGTCCACGGGCGAGAGCGCGGGTTTGGCCACTGCGAGAAGGACGGCGGGGGAGCGCGCGCGACGGTCGGGGACGTCAGGACGAATTCGAGGACGGCGTCGAGCGCGCGCGCCAGCCAATGCGGGACGAACCGCCGCGAGATCGGGGACGGGGATCGCGTCGCGGGGGACGCACCGTGCGCCATGTCGACTCTCACTGCGACGGACGCGGTGGAGTGCGATAGGGGGTGCGGTTTCGCGTGCGGCAGCGGGCGCGCGACTGAGATGTAGGCAGCGCTCGAGCGCGTCAACGACCCGCGACGACGGCGTTCTGTTTGTTCCCCCGCCCGCGCCCCGCCCCGCCGCGTTCAACAAAAAATCGTCTGTTTGAACCGGAAAATAATCGGAGCGATCGGCACTCCTTCGCGCGCCCGTCGCGATGGGTTCCGCCGACCCGATCCCGCCGCTCCCGAACGACCTCGCCGCGCTCAAGGATGAAGGCAACGACTACTTCCGCGGCGGCGACTTCCTGAAAGCCGCGTCGGCGTACACCAAGGCCATCAAGGCGCGCGCCCGGCCTCCGCCCTCGCGTCATCTTTTCGTTTTTCTTCAGTTCTCTTCGCGCGCGCGTTTGGATCTCGATCGATCGCTCGTTCGCTCGCTCGCTCGACTGACGCCGCCTCGTCCCCTCGCTCGACGATTCGATCGACACAGACCGCGGGCAAGGACGCGACCGAGCGCGTCGAGCTCGCCCCGGTGTTCAGCAACCGAAGCGCGTCGTTCCTCAAGCTCAACAAGGCGCGTCCGCGGACCGAGGGTGCTCACGGTCAACTCTCTCTCTCTCTCGCCCGCGCTCGCGCGCGTGCCTTTTTTCTCACGCGCGCCGTCGTCCGTCCCTCTCTCCCTCCGCGCAGGTGAAGCAAGCGCTGTCGGACGCGGACGTGTGCGTGAAGCTCCGACCGGAGTGGGAGAAAGGCTACTTCCGGCGCGGGTGCGCGCTCGAGGCGAACGACGACGACGACGGCGCGATGGAGGCGTTCGAGCTCTCGCTGAAGCACACCCCGGGCGGGTCCAACCCCGAGATCGCGAAGAAGCTGAAGCACCTGAAGAAGAAGTCCAAGCCGTTCGTCTTCCCGAAAGCGAAGAACCTCGCCACCCCGGACGCGCCGGCGGACCCGAAAGCGAAGGCTGGCCCGACCGGCGACGCGAGGTGGCTTCTCACCGCGAAGTCGCCCTCGGAGCCGGTGAGCGCGCGCGTGGACGCGGTAAACGCCGTAGGCGCGTGGCTGTCGGCGCACCTCGAGAAGATTTTGAAACGGCCCGCCGGGGACGTCGCGTGGTTCTTCGAGGACCAAAAGGTGGAGGCGTTCTTGGACGCGGGGGTGTTCGACACGATGCTCGACGTGCTCACGCACACGGTGTGCGCGATCATCGCCGCGGAGAGCGGCGGGGGGGAGGACGCGAAGGCGGCGGCGGCGGCGGGCGCGGATCTCGCCGGCGCCGCCGCGGGGGTGCTACACAACCTCCTCCACCCCGCGCTCAGGGCGTGGAACACGCGCGCGCAGCACCAGACGTTGCTGTCGACGCTGTGCCAGGTCCTGCGGATGGTCGGGAGCCCGTTGAACGACCCGAAAGGGACGAAGATTAGCGCGAACGCGGAGACGAAGCAGTTTACGATGTTGGTCGCGAAGATTCTCGGAAACGCCGGCGCGCTCGGGGCGCTGTGCGGGCAGAACATGCTCTTCCGCGCGAGGCTTCAGATGATGCGCGCGATCGTGCAGAGAGAACGGAAGGACGGGAAGGAGGAGGAGCTCGCGACGAAGATGATCGAGTCCGCGCGCGCGTTTGTGATTCTCCGACGGTGCCGGTTTGGAAAGTCGTCGGACGCGGCGGCTGAGGACGGCGCGCGGACGCCGGCGCCGGCGTGGGAGCCCGTGCTCGACCGGCTCCTCACGGACGAGGGCGCGGACGAGATCAGGGACGAGATCGCGGCCGTGGTGGACCAGCACTCGCTGCTCGCGGGCGCGTTCAAGAAGTTCGGGTTCGAAGGGTCCGTCGGCGTCTAGCTAGAGAGGCCAGGCGCTTGTAAACACTCCAACAGATCTATCGCTGTTCCGCCCGCGCGATCGTCTGATGATTTCTGTCCGTTCGCGCGCATCTTCCCCGACACAACGACCGACGCCGGAACGCCGAGATGCGGGCGCGCGGGCCGCTGCTCGCGGTCCTCGCGATCGCGCTGATGTCAGGCGCGGTCGCGGTGGACGTCGCGCCCGCCGCCGCCGCCGCGACGGGCGCGGTGGCGACGCCGGCGACGCCGAAGCGCGGCGTCCATCGAAAGCTCGACCCGGGAAACGGACGCGGCGTCGCCGGACGGACCCCACCGCCGAAGTCCGCCCATCCCGCGCCGATCCGCGGCGCGGCGTCGACGCGATCGTCCGCCGCGGACGTCGCCGCGCCCGGCATGGTCCGCGGCGGCCACCGCCCGCTGCCGATCGTCCTCCCGTCCAAGGGCGAGAGCACGAAGCTCACGCCTCAGCGCGACGGGCTCGACATGCTTCGCTCGCTCGAAGGCCCGGTCGCGCCCGTCGTCGTCATCGGGCCGTACCGCAGCGGGAAGTCGTTCCTGCTGAACCAACTCCTCGGCGTGCCGTGCGGGGAAGGCTTCGGCGTCGGGCACACGCGGCAGACGGAGACGAAGGGCGTGTGGGTGTGGGGAGAGCCGAGGACGATGAAGTCTTCGACGCCGGGCGAGCCGGACGTGGCCGTCGTGTACGTGGACACGGAGGGCTTCGAAGCGACGGGGATGAGCGACGCGTACGACGATCGGATATTCGCGCTGAGCAGCATCATGGCGTCCGTGCTGGTGTATAATCTGCCGGAGACGGTCAAGGAGAGCGACATCGCGAAGCTGTCGTTCGCGGTGGAGCTGGCGGAGGAATTTTTCGCGCGCGCGGGCGGCGGCGGCGGCGCCGGCGGCGGCGCGGGCGGGGAAGGCGACGGCGACGACGACGACGAAACGACGCACTCGCAGCTGCGGACGTTCCTCCCGCACTCGCTCATGTGGTTGATCCAGAGAGACTTCCTCGAGGGCGGCGTGCGGGAGATGGTCGCGGACGCGCTGAAACCGGTCGACAACCCGTCGGGGGACAAGCACGTGGACGAGTTGAATCGCATACGGACGTCGCTCACCGCGCTCGCGAAGAACTCCACCGCGTTCGGGTTGAAACAGCCGCACTTACAGCGCACGAAGCTGTGCGACTTGAAAGACACGGAGCTGGACGCGACGTACGTGAAACAGCGCACGAAGCTGTCGAAGTTGGTGTTGGAGCACGCGAAGGCGAAGGACGGGCTGGGCGACCTCCTCGATCGCGGCGGGAACGGCGGCGTCGGCGCCGGCGGTGGGAAATACATGACCGGCCCCACCCTCGCCGCGCTCATCGAACGCAGCGTGAAAGCGCTGAACGAGGGCGACTTCCCGTCCGCGGGGAACGTCGTGGACTCGTTCAATCGCGACGCGCTGGAGCGGCACCTCGGGACGTACGCCGCCGCGTTGGAATCCGTCGCGTTGCCCGCGCGCGAGGAGGCGCTTCGGAGCGAACACGAGCGCGCGGCGTCCGCGGCGACGGCTGCGTTCAAGAAGGAGCGGTTCGGGCGCGGGAGGGTCACGACCGCGTCTCTCAAGACGCGCCTTCAGGAGATGTACGACGCGCGCGTCGAGAAGAACGCGTTCGCGTCCGGGAGGGAGTGCGAACAGAGCGCCGGCGCGTGCGAAGACGGACTCGTCGCGTTGCAGACGATGCGTCTGCCGTCGTTGCACAAGTTTGAGCACGAGGCGAGCGCGTGCAAGGCGATCTGGGATAAGAAATGCATCGGGCCATCGCGGGAGATTTACGCCGCGCGCTTAGAGCGCACGGCGAACCGCGAGCGCGCGGCGTTCATGCAGTCGTACAACGCGCGGCTGTTGAACGGGCTGCTGGTGGGGTCCATCGCCGGCATCGTGATTTTCCGGTTCTTGTTCAAGGTCGGGATACTCGAGCTCGCGTCATGGGCGCTGTTCGGGATGTTAGAGATCACGCCGAAGCTGTACATCACCCCGGGGGAGTCCATGTTCGACTCGCGCTGGTGGAACCTCGCCGCGGGGGCGTGGGAGGTGGCGGCGTATAACCCGTTCGTGGACATGACCATCTTAGGGCCGCTGCTCGGGGGGGGTTTGGTCGCTCTGTTGGTGTGGGTTCGCGTCCGCGCGTGCGTGCTCGCGGTGGCGCCGTACTGCCCGTGCCTCGGGTCGTGTTTCCGGTGCTGTCTGCGGAGACTGGGACGCAAAGGTCAGCGGGGAGCGGACAAGAGGAAAGTCGCGCGACACCGCGACTTGGACGTTTGACGACTTAACGACCGCCGCGACGACTCATCTAACTCTACTAGACTAACACGTCTTCTCTACCGCGCTCGCTCACGACGGCGGCGGTCGCGGCGGCGGCACCGGCGGCGCCACCCCCGGAGCGTGCATCCCCGGGATCCCGAACGACGGCGGCGGCCGCGGCGGCGCGACCACCCCGGGCGCTGCGGCGTCTTCGAGCTCTCTCGCGCGCTCCTCCTCGCTCCAGCGTTTCATCGCCACCTTCTGCCTGTGCTTCGCGTCCATGTCCCTCACGAGCGCGGCGAGGTTCGTGAGCTCGTCCGGTCCTAAGATCCCCTGCGATCGCGCGACGTGGTCGACAGAAGGAAGAAGATGTGAGAAGGACGACGCGATGAGAGAGAGAGAGATACTTAGAGAGAAGGGCGCTCGACGACGAGATTTGACGACGACGCGCGATCGATAGATCTGGGTCGACGCGCACCCGCAACAGCTCGACGAAGCGCTCGACCTTCGCCTTCCTCGCGTTCTCGCGCATGACGCGCTGCCACGGCTCGAGCAGCTCGTCATCCTCCGGGACGTCGTCCGCGTTGTGCCGGTCCCCGGCGTCCGCCATCGCGTGCCGCGCGTCTCGCTGGACTGCCGGCCCGCGCGCGATTTTCTCGTTGACGACTGGACGACCGCGACCGCAGCGCCAGCAGTCTGAAACCAAAAGGGGCACCAAACAGAGCGAAGAGAATCACATTTCGCGACCGACGCCGGGAGCGCCCGCGCGCGACCCTCGCGGCGTCATGACCGTCGTCGAGTACGACGCGGTGCACGCGCCGGACTTGGAGTTCTTCCTCGCGGAAGGCCGACGGAAGCTCGCGGAGAAGTTCTTGGACACGAAGCTCGTCGCGTTTCGTTTCGAGGGCGAAATCGACCCGGATCCCACCCAGGCGCCCCTCACCGCGCATCACTCCCTGCGCGACGTCGTCACCGCGATGGAGGACGAGGTGTACTCGTTCCGCCCGGAACTCATCTTCCCCTTCTTGCGCGAGTGCCTCGCGCGGTTCCCCGCGCGCCTCCCGCGCGAGGACGCGCACACCGGACCTCTGCTCGACGACGACTACGGCCGTCGGATCCAACGCTCCATCGCGCTGCTCGTCGAGCACGTCGTGTCGGATAAACCGGACGAGCCGTTCGAGTGGTTAGACTCGTGGCTCGAGCGCGCGGGCGAGCAGGAGGCGTACGAGCTGTCGTTGCCGCCGCCGACCGTGGAGGAGGTGTTGGGTGGGAGGTCGATATGGGACATGGACGTCGGCGAGCTGAGCGAGTTCGCGCTGGAGGTGTTCATGACGTACGACGAGGACGGGAACGGCCGCCTGGACCGGCACGAGTTCAAGCGCGTGCTGGGGTCGACCGCGCTGGAGCTGACGAAGGGGGAGATCAGGGAGATCATGGCGGAGACGGACGCGGACGAGGACGGATACGTGGACTACGCGGAGTTCCTCCCGCTCATGATCGAGCTCATCGGCGCGTTGAAATCGGGGCCGAGGGCGCGACGAAACCGCGAAAAAGCCGAGGGCGCGGTGAAGGAGGACGTCTCGCTGCTGTTCGTGAAGGGCTTGGGGAAAGAAGAGCTGGACGAGATGCTCAGGGATATTTTCGCGGAGTGCGACACCGACGGCAGCGGCGCGTTAGACCCGACCGAGTTCGAGAGGGCGCTGAGGGACGCGAACGTCGGGCTGAACAATAAAGAGATAAACCTGCTGCTCTCCGAGGCGGACGCGAACCAGGACGGGTTGATCGAATACAGCGAGTTCGCGCCCGTGTGCTTCGACGTCCTCGTCGAGCGCGCGAAGAACAAGCAGCTCGAGAACGAAGCGCTGCAGAGCGTGGACGGGATAACGAAGATGCTAGTGGAGACGTTTCGCGCCGCGGATCCGGAGGGGAGCGGCCGGCTGCACTTCTCGGACGTCAAAGCGTGCCTGGCGTACGTGACGGAATCGCAGGAGGTGAACCTGTCGCGCTCGCAGCTCGTGTGCGTCGCCGCGGAGGCGGAGATATCCCCGTACGACGGCACGGTCAGGTACTTACTCTTCGCCACCGTCGCGGCGGAGATCATGCACTCGATGATCGACTTTGACGCTCAGCGAAGACGCGCGGAGGCGACGACCGCGCTCGCGCACGGCGCAGACGACCTCACTGGCGTCGGGCGTTTCAGAGCGCTGGATAAAGAGCAGATCGAGGCCGTCATGCTCGAGGCGTTCGCGGACGCGGACGTCGACGGCAGCGGCGCGCTCGATCGCATGGAGATGTACGCGATTTTACAGAGCGTCGGGGATAAAAAGTTTGGCTTGGGGGACAAGCACGTCGCGGGCATCATGGCCGCCGCGGACGAGGACGGGGACGGGTTCGTGGACTACAACGAGTTGACGAAGTTAATTTACGACACGTTGAAGGAGATGGAGCGCGAGGAGATTGTCCGCGACAAGGCGTTCAGGTACGAGGCGACGCGCATGAAAGACAAGGAGGATTTCCAAGAGGTGAGGGACGACACGACGCACATCCAACTCGCGTCTCAGAGCACGGACGATTACTCGCACTTGTACCGCCGAGACGAGAGCGGGATCTTGCGCAGGAAGTGAGGCGAGTCGTTCGTCGGAAGAGAATCGTAGCTGGGTATGAAATAGAACTCGAATACATCAGGGTTGCGCCGCCGTCGGCGTCGGCCCCCCCGCCGCTTATTACTTCAAAGCAGTCCACTCCACTAATCCAACCGGTCGTCCACGTCGCGCGTCTCGCGAGCGCGCGATCCGACGCTCGGCTCCTCAGTTGCCGATGTACCCCGCCGCGCCCGCGACGGCGAGGATGATGAACGGCACCATGATCCCGCCGATCGCGAACATCGCCATCGGGTCTTTCAGCGGGTTCTCGCCCTCCCTCTCGCCCTTCGAGAGCCACGCCTCCTTCTCGTTCTCGCGCAAGATCGCGGGCTTCTTCGGGTCCTCCGCGGCGCGGACGACGACCGCGGCGCGGCGACCGCGCGAAGAAGCGACGTTCGCGACGCGAGGGGACACGGTGGCGGCGACGCGCGCGCGCGCGGCGAGGTTCCTGCGCGCGGCGACGGAGGAAACGCGGTCGTCAGAGCGGATGTCGATAGAACGCGAGCGCGCGCGCGCGTGCTGACGTGGGCGGCATCGTGGCGGGGACGGATCGGATCCGCGCGCGGACCTCGTCGAGGGCGCGTTCGCGCGCGCGTTCGGCGCGACGATGGAGGCGGCGGCGATAGTGTAAGACATCGTGTGTGGTCTGCGCTTCGACGGTGGGACGTGAGATGCGCCTCCCGGAGTGCGACGGCCGCTTATCCTCTGCAGCGGCACATCTTGCAGTTTTTTTTTTCGCGCGATCCGGCGACTGCGTTCGCGACTCGACTCGCTCGCGTCGACAATTTTCCGTTCACAACCGGCGGCGCGAGGGCAGGCGCGCGAGGGCGTCGAACGCGCAAACATGGGCGGCAAGAAGTCTAAGAAGGAGAAGAAACCGAAGAAGTCGTCGAAGCACAAGAAGAAGAAGTCCCGACGCCATGAGTCCTCGTCCTCGTCCTCGTCCTCGTCCTCGAGCGGCGACTCGGGATCCGAGGACAGCGAAGATCTGAAGCGCGCGCGCGCGCAGAAGATGGCGAAGAAGCTCGCGTCGCGCCTGAAACAAGGCGAGATCGCCGGGTACACGGACGCGGAGAATCCGTTCGGGGACGCGAATCTCACGGAGCGGTTCGTGTGGCACAAGAGGATCGAGAAGAGCATCATGAAGGGCGTGGACGTCAAGGAGCTCGGCGTCAAGGCGGAGCGAGAGCGGCACAAGGAGCGACTGAAAGAGATCGAGAAGGTGAAGCTTCAGAGAGAGGCCAGGGACCGGGAGAAGATGGAGAAGGAAGAGGAGCGCGAGATCATGCAGCGAGAGGAAGCGCTCATCGAGGCCGTGGAGTTGGAGAAGAAAGAGGAGGAGTTCCACCTGCTGCAGGCGAAGATGCGATCGGAGATTCGCGTCAAGGATGGCAGAGCGAGGGCGATCGATCTCGTGTCGAGAAACCTCCACGCCGTCCCCGGGAGCGGCGAGTTCGACGCGAGCGCGCACCCGCTCGCGATCTTCGACGGCCTGACGCTCCCGGAGATGAAGGAACTGAAGGACGACATCAAGACGTACTTGGAGCTGGACCACAAGGTGGACGAGCACCGATTCTTTTGGAGCAATCTGCTCGTCGTCGCCGACGACGAGCTCGCCGACGCGCAGCGACGCGAAGACGTCGAGCGCGCCGAGCGAAAGCGCGCGAGAGGGATCGACGTGTCCCGCGACATCGCAGATCAAGGCTTGCACGCGTCCGTGGAGGGCGACGTGAAGGACATGCTCGACGGAAAGGACACGAGGGAGCTCGAGGAGCTCGAGGGCGAGATCGAAGCGTCGTTGCGCGCGCCGGACGCGACGGAGATCGAGTACTGGCAAGCCGTGTTGAAGCGCATCGTCGTGCATAAAGCCCGGGTCACGGTCGGGAACATCGACGCCGCGCAGCGAGCCGCGCAGGCGGCGGCGGCGCCGAGGGAGGTGCCGCCGCCGCCGAGGGGCGGCGCGGGCGCGGACGCGGGTGACGCGGGGGCGGGGGCGGAGTCGGACGACGAGGATCTCCTCGGCGCGGATTTCGGTCGCGTCGCCGCCGCGGGCGGCGCCGGCCCCGGGGACGCGTCCGAGGACGACGGCGACGGCGACGGCGACGGCGACGGCGGGTTCTCCCCGCGCGCGATGTCCCCGGAGCCGATGTCCCCGCGCGGAGAAACCCCGCCCGAGGGGACCCCGGACCGGAGCTTCTCCCCCGAGGCGATCCGCGCGAGGGAGGACGAGCCGGAGTACTTGGAGGTGGTGGACGAGAAGGAAGACCACGCGATGTTGCAACGTCTGCGCGCGGAAGAGAGGGCGAAGAAGCTCGGGCGGTTCGCGGACGTCGCCGGCGCGGGCGCGTACAAAGAGCGGAACAAAGAGCGCGACACGTTCAACGCGTACAAAGAAGGTCAAGCGGCCAGGGGCGGGGAGGGCGGCGTGATTCAACTCCCCGCGGAGGACCCGGCGGATCTCGACGCGGACGACCAGGAGAAGATACAACGTGTAGAGGAAGAAGCCGCGAGGAAGTCCAGGGCGCTCGCGGAGAGGATGATGGGCGACGGCGGCGGCGCGGAAGTCGCGTTCGCGGGCGAGACGCCGTTGGAGTCGCAAGTGTACTGGTGGCACGATAAGTACCGACCGCGGAAGCCGAAGTACTTCAACCGCGTGCACACCGGCTACGAGTGGAACAAGTACAACCAGACGCACTACGACCACGATAACCCGCCGCCGAAGACGGTCCAGGGGTACAAGTTCAACCTCTTCTACCCGGACCTCATCGACAAGACCAAAGCGCCGACGTACACGATCATGCCGGACGGGAGCAAGCACGGGGAGACGTGTATTCTTCGGATACACGCGGGGCCGCCGTACGAAGACATCGCGTTTAAGATCGTGAACAAGGAGTGGGAGTACAGTAACAAGAAAGGGTTCCGATGCTCGTTCGAGCGCGGGATCTTTCACCTGTACATCAACTTCAAACGCGCGAGGTACAGGCGTTAGGTTTACAGCAGAGCACAGCACGGCGAGGGAGGGAGAGCGGGAGTCGCGCGACGAATGGTTTTGTTTTACAACGCGAGTATCCTACCTCCACCAACCTCGAGTTTCCCCTCCCAGCCGCGCGTCGACCGATCGCGGCGCGCGTCGCGATCGCGCGCTCATTTCTCCGCGGCGTCGAGCCTCTTCTGCGCCTCAACCTTCGCCCACTCCGTGCTCGACGTGTTCGGCTTGTTGTTCAACCCCAGAACCAGCATCACGGTCACGGTCCCGAACGCGAGGTACCACGGCGCCTCCCAGCTCTCCCACTTCCTGCTCTGTCCGGGCGGGGGCGGGGTCTCGTTGAACAAACGGCCGTTCACGTGGCCCTCCGGCTGCGCGCCCTCCGCCCAGAACCCCCCGGGCGGACCCGCGCCCATCTTCCGCGTCTGCGTCCGCTGCGCCCCTCTGAGCGTCCGCGACGCGATCGTTCGAAGCGCGCTCTGCATGCTCATCACGCTCGTCGTCTCCGTACCCTAATTAATTTCGTTCTCTCGCGAGCGAGCGGATCTCGCGCTGAGCGTCCGCGCGATCGAGTCGACCTCTCGCGTTCGCGTGGACGTCGACGGCGTGTGGCGTCGAGTGGGAGAACCCGGCGCGCGGTTTCGCGTGCGTGACGCGATCCCCGTGCGCGTGCGCGTGTGAGGATCGCGCCCGCCGGGAACGGGAAAGAAAGAGAAGCCCTCGCTCGAGTCCGTACTGTAGTCCGCCCGCGTCCGATTTATTTTCCCATGGAGTGTTTGAAGTGTCGTCAGTGCCCCCGCGCGCGACGCCCCGCGGATCCGCGCGACGATGGCGCTCGCGCCCGGGCTCGCGCGCAAGGTCAAGAAGGTCCTCGAGACGCGCGCGGACTCCCCCGAGATCGTCGCGTGCCTCCGAGGCCTCTCCGAGTTCTACACCGAGAACACCCCGGAGGCGAGGCGCGGGCTGCGACTCAGCATCGAGCGTCGCGGCCTGGACGTGAACAGGGAGTTCCTAGACGCGAGCTCGAACGCGCGCGATGCGCTGTCCGAGGTGGACGCGCAGCTGGACGGCCTCCTCGCCGGGTGCCAGAGGATCTCGAGCGCGCTCGACAGCAGCCGCGCGAGGACGCGCGTGCTGCTCCGAGAGACGAGCAGGCTCGCGGAAGAGAAGCGCGCGATCGAGGAGCGGAAGCGAACGATCAAGACGTTCTCGGTCGACTTCCAACTCAAAGACGAGGAGATCGCGCTCTTGAAGAGCGACGACGTCACCGGCGCGTTCTTCGACGCGCTCGCGAGGGTGCAAGAGATTCACGCCAACTGCCGCGCGCTCCTGCGGACGCGGCATCAGCGCGCGGGGATGGAGCTGATGGATCAGATGGCGTCGCATCAGGAAGCCGCGCACGAGAGGCTGTGCCGCTGGGTCCAAGGCGAGTGCGCCGCGCTCGCGGAGGACGACGCTGGGGAGGTCCCGGAGCTGCTCTCGCGCGCGATGAGCGCGCTCAGGGCGCGGCCGGTGCTGCACAAGTACTGCGTCGAGGAGGTGTCGCGGACGCGGCACAACGCGCTGTTCCGGCGGTTCATCAACGCGTTGACGAGGGGCGGGCCGGGGGGGATCCCGGTGCCGATTGAAACGCACGCGCCTGATCCGTTACGTTACGTAGGCGACATGCTAGGATGGCTGCATCAGGCCACCGCGGGGGAGAAGGAGCTCGTGGACGCGCTGTTGTTAGCGGAGACGCCGCGCGAAGGAGGCGGCGACGGCGCGGAGACTGGCGGCGGCGACGGACCAAACGCGGCGTCGCCGAACGCGCCGAGCACGCCCACGCCGCCCGAGGACGAGGACGACGAGCTCGCGGACCCGGCGAAGGTCCTCGACCGCATCCTCGACGGCGTGTGCCGGCCGTTCAAGGTCCGCGTCGAGCAGGTCCTATCGTCCACGCCGCCGGCGCTCGTCGCGTTTAAGCTCGGGAACCTCCTGACGTTTTACCGCGGCGTGATGGTAAAGATAATCGGCGCCGACGCCGGGCTCGCGGCGACGATCGACGAGTGCGGCTCCTCCGCGAAGATGACGTTCGAGTCTATGATACAAAAAGACGCCGACGCGCTCAGGGCGTCGCCGCCGGTGCCGACGGAAACGCTCGCCGCGCCCGCCGCGGTGACGGAAGCGGCGAACAAAGCCGCGGAGTTGCTCACCGCGCTGTCGTCCACGTTCGACGACGGCGCGCGGGGCGCGGACGGCGCGGAAGCGGACGCGTCCACCGCGGACGTGCTATCTGCCGTGATCGACCCGGTGATCGACGCGTGCGATAGAAGCGCGGATATGATCGAAGCGCAGGTGAAGCGTCACCGGGACGCGGTCGCGGCGACCGGGACGGAGCTCGCGCCGTTGCCGACCGCGCACGCGAAGAGGTGGGCGAAGGAGGCGTACTCGATCAACTGCGCGCACGCGGTCGCGCAGGTGTTGACGCCGTTCCCGCGCGCGACGTCGCTCGTGGAGAAGCTCACGAGCAAGATCGCGGCGCTCACGAGGAAAGCGGCGGAGGACGAGTCCACGCGAGTGTTGCACTCCGCCGGCCTCGCGGAGATTCGCGAGCTCATGTCGCTGTACCAACAACAGAGCGGCGGCGGCGGCGGCGCGGGGGGGAGCGCGCAAACGCAAGTCATGGCGAGAGACCCCGCGCTCGCGCTAGACGCCGTCGGGCGCGCGCTCGACGCGCTCGTGGACGCCGTGAGCGAGACGACGGCGCCGATTCCAAATTTCGACGAGATCAAGGCGCCGAGGATCCGCGCCGACGCGCGCGCGGCGTTCGCGTCCGCGGTGACGGAGGCGTACACGCTCGTGTACATGGCGCTGCTGGATCCGAACAACGGGTACGGACGGAACGCGATCGACGCGATGAAGCACGGGCCGAACGCGCTCTCGACGGTGTTGGGAGGCCTGTACTAGTAGAGTATCATAGAACGAGGCGAACGTCGCGAATTAATTAGGAGCGGCGTCCGCGGCTTTGTTACGACGGACGAAGCGCGATCGACTAAGCTCAACTCAGCGCGTCGAGCTGCTGCTTCACGACCCCGATTCTCTCCGCGACCACCTTCCTCGCGGTCGCGATCTTCAAGAGCTCGTCGCGATCGTCTCGCTTGCCGAGCACCGGGGTGATCTCCGTCTCCGGCGCCTTCTTGGGCTTGTGCCCTTCGATCCTCTTCGCGAACTCCTCCCTCGGTTCGTGGAAGACGATCTCCTCGTACTTCTCCTTCACCACCGGCTTCTTCGCCGCCTTGCTCTCCGCCTTGCCCTTCTCCGTGTCTTCTAAATACAGCTTCAGAGGCGCGGAGAGCTCTAACGGTTTCTCCCCCGCGTCCGAGGCGAAGTGCACGGTGACGCCGATCTCGAACTCGCCCCATCCCGTCTCCGTGACCTCGTACGGCGGCTTCTCTAACACCCGCACCGGCTCTTTAAACGACGGGTGGAGGTTGAACACGACCTTCTCGATGCAGTGCGACAGGTCCTCGTGCTCCGCGCCTCGAAGGTACACCGTCCACTTGTGCGAGTGGTACTCGTCCGCTTTTTTCCCGAGCCAGTACGCGCACGTGCCGTAACATATCGGGACGACGAGCTCTTTGCCTTTAACCCGCGACGGATCGTCGGGGATGGGTTCCGCCGCGGGTGGCGTCTCGCCGGGGGCGGCGGTCTCCATCGGGGACTCCGCCATCGCGCCGCGTGAAGTGCGATCGACGAGAGGGCGGGAACGATCCATCTCATCTAGGGCAATTCCCGCGGGATCGAATTTTGAGTTTGACGAGATTCTGAGCGACATTTTTATCGCTCGCCGCGCGCGGGCGTCCGTCGGTCGAGCGTTCGCGACAACTTGTGTTCGTATTCACAACCCTCAGCTCGCGCCTCACGCGCTCTCGTAGCTCCCGTCGTCGTCCGCGTACTCCTCCCCGTCGTCGCCCTCCTCGAACCCGTGCTCCCCGAACGCCACCTCCTGGATCCACCGTTCCCGTGAGAGATGCTCGAGCACCTTGCACAGGAAATCCGTCAGCTCCGCGTACGTCACCTCCCCGTCCTCGTTCTCGTCCACGGCGCTCACGAGCGCGTTGATCTCCCCGGGCTTCAAATCCAGCGAGTTCGCGCCGAGGTCGCTCAAGATGTCGTACACCTGGTCCCGGTCCAGCGCGCCTCTGCCCTCGACGTCCGCGTCTTGAAACGCCAACGCGATGAGCTCTCTCACGTCGTCGCGGTCGAATTGGTGCAACACGTGCGCGCCCTCCGTGTTCGACAGCTTCGCGATCGCGTTCACCCTCTGCGCCTGCGACGCGGTGTCGACCATGGAGTAGATCATCCGCGCCGCGGTCGGGGCGAAGATCTCGTAGTCGACCTCGTCGTTTTCGATCGTCGTCGCCTCGGACATGATCGCCGTGATCTGAAGCTTGGACAGCCCGAGGAACTCCGCGCTGAGATCGACGAGCGCTTGCTTCACGAGGTTGCGATGCATCTTCCCGAGCGGCTCGTCCTTGCCGCCGATCGTGGTCTCCTTCCTCTGGAACTCTTCGATGAGCGCCATCGTGAGCGCGTCCGCGGACTCGAGCGCGGCTTCCGCGAGGACGTCGTCTTTAAACCTCTCCACGAGAATGTCGAAACACAACGGCGCGAACTCAGAGTACGACACCAAACCGTCGTCGTCCACGTCCACGTCGCTCAACAGCAGGTTGATCTCTTTCCGCGTCAGCCCGAGCTCCGCGGAGTGCAGACACTTCGAGAACTCCTTCCTGTCCAGAGTCCCGTTCCCGTCCGCGTCCGCGTCTGAAAAGATTCGCTCCATCATCTCCTCGAGCTCCTCCCTGGGCATCCCGTGCAGGAGGTGGTACTGCACCTGCTCCCTTGCATCGTCCTCTTCCTCTTCTTTCATCTCGCGCGCCACCTCTTTCGCTCTCATGTTGCTCACGATCTCGGTCATGATCGGAACGAACTCGGTGTACTCCAAGACGCCGTCGTCGTTTTCATCCGCCTCGGAGAGAAGACGCCGCGCGTCCTTCTTCGAGAGGCCCATCTCCGTCCCGGTCAAGAGGGCTTTGAACTCCTTTCGGTCCAAGTAACCGCTCCCGTCCGTGTCGTACTTCATGAACTGATCCATGATGAACTCGCTGAGCTCGTCGTCGGTCATGTCGTACAGCGTCCTCCTCGGGGTGTAATCTTCCTCGGAATCGCCCGCGTCCGTGTCCCCGTCCCCGCGCGCGGCGGCCGCGTTCTTCTCCGAGAGCTCGGCGAAGTAGTCCGCGCCGAACTCGTAGATGTTCTCCGGCTGCGATCGAAGGATCTGCGCGTTCGTCGAGGGAAGGGAGGGCGTGAGGCGTCAGGCCGCGATCGATCGCGGGGAAGGGGGTCAATTACACGCCCAAATGCGGTTGGAGGCGGGCTAAAACGGGGCATCGCGGATTCGCACCTCGCGCGTGAACGCCTTGAGGATCTGGGGGAACCCATCGGGGATGCTGAACGCTTTCTGGTACCGCGCCGCCATCTTCAGAAGAGACGGTCGTGCCGGGACGCGTGCGGCGTCGCGCGGGTCGGTCTGGCGCGCGCTCCGAATCGAAGCGCGTTCGGTGGTGGATGGCGCGCAGCGAGAGAGGTCATCAGGCATAGGCAGCTCGCGCTGCTCGCGACTCTCGACTGCGACTGCCGCGCGACCCGGACACGTCGGTTCGCGTCATCTTATCTCTCACACGGCAAGCACACGGACACACATCCACGCGATGATGCTGAGCCTCTCCGCGTCCTCCTCCACCGCGAGCGCGACCTGCGCGGCGCGACGACGCACCGCGCGCTCGGCGTCCTCCTCGCTCCGATGCCGCGCGTCCGCGTCCTCCCCGCCCGCGACGACGACGACGACGACGACGCCGACGAGAGAAGAGATCAAGATGCGGCTCCTGCGACTGAGCGCGCTCACCGATCGAGGCCAGCTGCTGTTCCAGCAGGCGGCGTACGCGCCCCTGGACGAGTACAACCGCGATCACAGGGACGAGATCTTAGAGGCTGTGGACGCGCTCGTGAAGACGAGGACGCCGAACGCGTTCATCTCCGCCGACCGCCCCGGGTGCCCGGTCGAGGACGTGAACCTGTTGAACGGCGAGTGGGAGTGCGTGCTCGCGACGAAGCAGCTGTTCCGCTCGTCCCCGTTCTTCATGGCGATCCAAGACGCGTTCGGGGACAACATGTTCGGGGATAAGAAATCCAGCGAAGTGTTCTTCCGCCTGCACGAGCTGCAGGTGAAGTCCTGGGGCGCGTCCACGGTGGGACGAGTCGCGCAGAAGGTCGACGTCGCCGGCGGCGCCGGCGGCACGATGGAGAGCTACTTCGACACGATCCTCTTCGCGCTGACGGTGATTCCCATCCTGGGGTGGTTCAAACTCCTGCCGACGTTCGGCGGGAGGATTATATCCTTCGCGGAGAAGGTGAACGTCGACGCGAGCACCGGGGAGGTGTCGTTGGAGCTCGTGAAGACGCGCGTTGAGGAGTGCAGAGGGATACCGCGACCGTGGCCCGTCTTGCTTCCGAACCTCTTGCTCGACCGCGACTACCCCGTCGGCGCGGTGTGGCGATTGCTGCCGTGGAACAAAGGTCGAGCGCCGACCGCGAGCACGTTCGTGAGGTACGTGGACGAGGACTTTCGGATCATGGCGGACCGCGACGGCGAGGTGTTCGTGTACTGCCGCGTGAAATAAAATTTCTTTTTCGACGAAATCCGTCATGTCCCCGGATGACGAAAAGCGCACTGCAAGCATTCTGTTCGTCACTTCGAGACACGCCGACGTCGCGCGCGTCGTCTCCACCGCACGCCGACCGTCATGTCCTCCTCCGCCGCATCGCGCGTCGTCGCGTCGATGACCGCGTCCTCCTCCTCCTCCGCGTCGTCGTCCTCGGCCGCGGACCGCCTGCGCGCGGGACGCTCGAGATTCATCATTTCGTCGACGTCGACGACCCTGCCCTCCGAATCGTTCCGGCGGCGGCGCGAGACGCGCGCGTCCTCCGTCGCGACGACGACGACCGCGCGCCTGCGCCCCGGGCGACAGGGCGTGCAGCGGATCTACCGCATGACCTCGGAGAAGAGCAACATCGACGTGTACGAGTACCTCGAAGCGCTCGGCGTCCCGCGCGTGAACGCGCTGCGCGTCCAGAGCGAAGCGTCGGAGTGGTTCGAGTACGAAAACGCAAAGCGAGGCGGCGCCGCGGACGCGCCGTTCGGCGTGGAGGAGATGTCCGTAGTCGTCGCGTTCTTAGAGTCCAAGGGCGTCAGCGCCGCGGACGTCGGGAAGCTCGTGAACGCGCACCCGGCGACGCTGGCGTACAGCGTGGAAGGACGATTGAGGCCGCTGTTCGAGTATCTCGGCGAGCTCGGCCTCGACGCGGACGCCGTCGTCGCCGCGGTGTCGAGACGGCCGAACATGCTCGGACTGGACCCGAACGAGAACATGCGGAAGATGGTGGATTACTTGGTATCGAACGGAGAGACGCAGGAGCAAGCGCTGGAGTACCTCCTGAAGACGTTGTAGGCGTTCGGTCGTCGGCGGACGACGGACGAACGGAGGCACGACTCGCGTGGGCGTACGCGTTAGGTTCGGCCGGTTTGTTACTAACGAAACGCCACGCGTGACCGCCCCTCTGTTACAGTATCTTCGTCTTCACTCTCACCGCCCCTAAACTTCCTCCGCGTCGAGCTCCGCGGCGATCTCTTTCACGAGCTTCTCGCGGTACTCCTGGAAGTCGCCGTCGAACTTCTCCACGGTGCCCTCGTCCACGACCCAAATCTCAGACGTCTCCGCGTCCAACACCTTGGAACAAATGTGCGCGTCGTGCGTGATGAGGACGACGCCGCCGTCGAACTCGTCCAGCGCTGTCCCGAGCGCGTCGATGGACTGCATGTCCAGGTGGTTCGTCGGCTCGTCCATGAGCAGAATGTGCGGGTTCGAGAGCTGAATCGCGGTGAACACGACCCGCGCCTTTTGCCCTCCCGAGAGTTTCACGATGGGCGTGAGGTGGTTGTGTCCGGGAAGGCCAAACTTCCCGAGCTTCGCGCGGATCTCCTCGGGCTTGTACGACCCGCCCTCGGGCTTGAGGTACGACCGCAGGAGGTACTGCACCGGGTTTTCGTCCATGGAGAGAACGTCCACGAAGTGCTGCGAGTACCGACCGATTCGAAGCTTGTGCGACCGCCGCGAGTCGCCCTTCGTCGGCTCGAGGTCGCCCGCGAGGAGGTTCATGAGCGTCGACTTCCCCGCGCCGTTAGGGCCGATGATCCCGACCCTGGTCCCCATGTCGATCCCGAGGTTCAAGTTCTCGAGCGCGAACCCCTCGAGTTTCGGGTACTTGAAGTGGCAGTCCGTCAAGGACATCAACGGCGGCGGGAGCTCCGTCGGCGTCGGGAAGTGGAACTCCACCTCGTAGTCCGTCCACTTCCTCGGCGCCGCGGACTCGCCTCTGCCGTCGTCCTCCGCGTCGTCCATCATCCCCTTGTTCCCCTTCTTCTGCTGCTTCTTCTCCGCGTCCTTCTTCGCCTGGTTCTTGACGTCCGCCTGTTTCCCTTTCGCCTGCCCGCCCTTCGCAGCTTTCGCTTGCTTGATCTGCTTCTCGTACTTCTCGAACGTCTTGTTCGCCTCTCTGCGTCGCTGCTCGTACATCTCCTCGAACGACTCGAACGAGCCGCGGTACTGCGACAGCTTCTGGTCGTGCAGGTGGATGATGTCCGTGGAGACGGAGTTTAAGAAATCCCGATCGTGCGACACGACGAGGAGCGTCTTTTTCCACCGCATCAAGTACTCCTCGAGCCAGATGACCGCTCTCAAGTCGAGGTGGTTCGTCGGCTCGTCGAGCAACAAACACGTCGGCTCGATGAACAGCGCCCTCGCGAGCGAGATGCGCATCCTCCACCCGCCGGAGAAGGACTTGGTCGTGTTGTGCATGCTGAACCGCTCGGGCCCGCTGTTGCCGTCCTTTTTCGGCACCGTGAACCCTAAACCGTGGAGAATCTTCGACGCTCTCGCCTCCGCGGTCGCGTCGCCCTTCTCGTCGAGTCGCTCGTACGTCTTGTTCAGCTGGTCGCTCAGGTCGAAGTTATCCTCGTTGATCTCCCCGGCTTCCTCGAGCGCGGCTTTCACCGCGAGCGCGCCGCGCATGCCGTTGCCGCTCTCCGCGTCCTCGCTGACTTTGCACGCCGCGAGCGCGCGCGCGAGCGCGTCCTCGCGCGTCTTGTGCCCCTCCTCGCCGCCCATCTCCTCCCCTCGCGCGACCGCCTCCATCGCGGACTCGAGCTCCATCTTCCGTTTACGCAAGTTGGCGAGCTCCACGTCCGCGGCGACGACGGATTCCAACGCCGTGCGATCGTCGCCCACCACCTCCTGCTCGACGAGCAAGATGTCGATGAAGTCCGGCACCGGGAGTTTCCTTCGCGCGAGGAGCTTCATGATCGTCGTCTTCCCCATCCCGTTCGGACCGACGAGGCCGTACCTGCGCCCGTGCACGATCGTCAGGTCGGTGTTGACGAGAAGCTCCTTCCCGCGCGCGCTGACGGAGAAACCGTCGATCTTGATGTCCTTCGTGTTGGCCATCTGCTCCCTCTGCTCGTCGCTCATGATGGCGGTTCGCACGGTGAACGCGTCGTCGTCCTCCGCCATCGCTTGCTCCTTCGCGAGCGCTTCCTTGCGCGCGGCCTCGAGCTCTTTCGCTCTCGCTTTCCGCTCCTCCTTCTCCGTCTTGCCGCCGAGGACGATCGTCTTCTCCTCGCGCTCGATCGCCTCGCCCTCGTCGCCGCTGCCTTCCGAGGACGGGAGGTCCATGCCGTCCATGTACCCCGCGTCGGCTTTGCGGCCTTTCAGGACCGGCGGAGGGCGCCCGGGCGGAGGACCGCGCGGCGCTTGCTTCGTCGGCTTCGCATCGGCCGCCGCTTTCTTCGCCTCTTTCTTCGCTTTACGCGCGGCGCGCTCCTCCGGGGTCTCGTCGCGGTCCTTCTTGTCCTTCTTCTCGGACTTCTTCTCCTTCTTCTCCTTCTCCTTCCTCGCCGCGCGCTCTTCGGGGGTCTCGTCCTTCTTACCCATCGTGGGCGCGCGCCGTCTTGTGCGACGAGGAGAGATCTCCGCCGCAAATCAAAAACCCTTTGAGCTCGGATCCGCCGACGAAGCGCGAAGTCGGCACAAGATTTCGCGCGCCGTCGCGGTCGTCGTGGCCATGGAGCCGCCGCACGCGGCGACGTTGGACCTCATCCGCGACGCGCGGACGCGGATCGAGCCGTACGCGAAAGTCACCCCGGTGCACACGTGCTCGACGATCGACCACCTCGTCGCGTTCGACGCGGGCGGTCCTGTCAAAGTTTCCTTCAAGTGCGAGACGTTTCAGAAGGGCGGGGCGTTCAAGTACCGAGGCGCGATGAACGCGGTGCTGCAGCTCACGGAGGACCAGCGCGCGCGCGGGGTCGTGACGCACAGCAGCGGGAACCACGCGGGCGCGCTCGCGCTCGCGGCTCGGACGATCGGCATCCCCGCGCACATCGTCGTCCCGGAGGGCGCGCCCGCGTGCAAACTCGACGCGATTCACGAGTACGGGGGGATCATGACCCGTTGCAAGGCTACCGTGCCGGACCGCGAGGCGACGGCGGGGCGGATACAGCGCGAGACGGGCGCGACGTTGATACCGCCGTACGACCACTCGCACGTGATATGCGGCCAGGGCACGATCGGATTGGAGTTCATGGAGCAAGTCCCGGGCCTGGACGTCGTCTTGGTCCCCGTCAGCGGCGGAGGGATGATCGCCGGCGTCGCCGCCGCGGTGAAGGGAATCAACGAGAACTGCGCGGTCGTCGCCGCGGAGCCGTGCGGGGCGTCCACGACACCGCGCGCGGACGTCGCGGCGTCGAAAGCGCGGGGACGGCTCGTGTCCGACATGCCGCCGCCGGACACGATCGCGGACGGATTGCGGGCCAAGCTGGGCGCGCTGACGTGGCCGATCGTGAGGGACAAAGTCGACGGCGTCGTGACCGTGACCGAGCCGGAGATCGTGCGCGCGATGGCGCTGATTTACGAGCGGATGAAGCTCGTCGTCGAGCCGAGCGGTGCGGTCGGTCTAGCCGCGGCGTTGTCGGAGCAGTTCAAGGGGTTCTTACGCGCGCGCGAGAGCCCGGAGGCGACGGTTCGCGTCGGCGTCGTGTTGTGCGGAGGCAACGTGGACTTGGCGCCGCTCTGGGCGACGTACAAGGTGTGACGCGACGACGACACGCCGCGCGCGCGGTGATTAGTTGTACCCTCGCCTGTAACTTATGCAACGTGTAACAACTCGCAGATCGCAGATCGCACGCTGTGCTCTTCACGGCTCCGAGACGTCGTCCTCCGGCGCCGGCGGCGACAGAAACGGCGGCCGGTTCGTCTCCTCCCAGCGCGGCAACGGCGAGACGTCGTCCAAGTCCGCGCCTCGGCCTCTCCCGCCTCCGCTCTCCCCGGACAAGCCCGGGTGGGGAACGATCCCCGCCTTGATCGCGCGCACGTCCCCCGGGTCCGGCCACGCGAACGGCCACGCGCGCCACCTCGATTGACACAGTCGACACGCCCAGCTCGGATCGCCCTCGACGAGGTAGTCGCCGCCGAGGAGCACCTCGCTCCGTTTCAGCGCCGTCACGAGCGCCGGGGAGGGGAACCCGTACACGATCGGCATCACCTTACACGAGAGGCACTCCGGGCACGTCATGTCGCGCTCTTGTTCGTGCCTGCGCTTGTACGCCGCGCGCCAGTCCACGGTCGCGAACGCCGCGCGCTCCGTCGCCGCGCCCCTCTCCGCCGCCGCCGCCTCCGCGTCCCGCGGTTCCGGCCCGGCGCCGTCGAACCCCTCGCCGCCTCGGCGCACCACCCCGCTCCTCGCCGGGACCCCTCGACTCGCAACCCCCCTGCTCGCGACCCTCGCGGCGGCGTGAGCACCCCATCGACGCTCGTACTGCCGCCGCCACACGAGCGCGGACCGCGACGCGTCCCTCGCCGTCTTCGACGCGGCGGCGGCGGCGCAGACGTCCGACGGCGGGACGCGCGACAGCATCGTCTCCCAGACCAGCGGCGGCAGCGGCGGCGCGGAAGTCGACGCGTCGTCGTCGTCGTCTTCGTCGTCGCCGTCGTCTTCGTCGCCCTCCGCGCGCGATGCAAAGTCGGGGGCCCCCGTCGTCACGATGCCGCGCGGTTCAAAGTCCGCGGCGGCGGCGCCGGCGTCGAGCCTCTCCAACACCGCCGCTCTGAAATACCCGTTCACCGCCCAGTGCAGCTTCCCCCGCGCGCTCCTGAGGTGCGAGCGCAGCGTCTCGTTCGACGCGTACGGCCCCACCTTCTTTCGCGCGCTTCGCATGAGCCCGAGCTCGTTCTCCACGGGCGTGGACGCGTCCCGGGATTTCGCGCGCGCCATCGCGGCTCGTCCCCACAGCTCGTCGCCGCCGTCGTCCAGCGGGCCGCACCTGGCGTCGGGGACGAAGCCGTCGCGACCGCCGTCGCTCGCGCGGACGGACGCCGCGGCTCGAGCGCCGGGTGCGCTCCAGCCGTGCATCCCGCGATTCGCGCGCCGCCCTGCCGCCCTCGCGGGCGCGCGTCGAGGAGTGACATCAGATCCGCGAAGAATATCCGCGTCATCACACGACCAGACGTGATCGATCCTCGTTTTCGAAGCCGCCGAAGCGCGTGCGACGTCACAGAGCCGCGCGCGAGCACGACCGCGCGAAGATCGGGACGCGAGCCATGGCGTCGATCGCAACCTCCGCGCCCTCCGCGCGCGCGATGCTCCGAGCGAGCGCGCTGACGTCTCGCCGCGCGTCGTCGTCGTCGTCATCGCGCGCGCGCGTTGTTAGTGGACCGCGATCGTCCCCGACGCGTCGCGGCGCGACCGCCGCGTCCGCGTCCGCGGCCGGGGACGCCGGCGCCGCGCCCGAGTCGTTCGAAGGCGAGCTCATCGCGAACAACGCGGCGTCGCTGAACGGCAAGCTTCGAACGCTCGTCGTCGGCGTCGCGGACGAGCGCGGGGACGAGCTCTTGAACCATCGCCAGCGCACGTCCGGGACGCTGTTTAAACACGCTCGGTGGATCGACGCGTTCGAACTCCCGGGTCAGTACGTCACGATAACCGACGTGGACTCCGGAAAGGCGATCTCGAAGCCGATCTCGGTGAGCCCGTACAGAGCGCGGAGCACGGCGCCGAACTCGGACGTCAGCGTCGTGGAGCTTCTGCTCGACACCGGGAGCGACGACGGGGATGAAAACTTTTTCGCCGCCGCGCAACCGCCGATGCGTCTGCGCGTCTCCGCGGTGAAAGGCTGCGGGTTCGAGAACCCGCTTTTCCCGGAGTACTGCCTGAAGTCCGCGATCGAGCGCGGGCACGCGATCGTGTGCGTCGCCGGCGGACCGAGAGGGATGGGGCCGTTACGGAGCGTCATCGAGTGGCCGCCGGTGAGCTCGCACGCGGGGAAAAACCCAGTCACGCTGTTGTATTTACACGCGGGGGACTCGCAGAGCGCGGCGTACGTCAGCGAGTGGGATTCTTGGCGCGAGGGGGGAACGAAGGTCGTGACGTCGTACGACGATTTCGACGCCGGGTTGTTCGCGGTGAGGCAAGCGATCGCGGGCGGCGGCGGCGGGGGGGGGAACTTTGACCGCGTCGTCGGCGCGGATCCGAAAAAAACCACCGTGCTCATGGCCGGTCTCTCCGGCGACGAAGCGAGCGCGCTGCTGCAGATCTTCAGCACGAACAAGAAAGTTCCGAAGGAGCAGATCCTCGTCATGCCGGACTTTGCGCTGAAGAAGAAGAATACGTGAGAACGCGTGAGGCGGTGGTGTTAGGCTAAGAGGTGTATTTTCTTATGTTGCTTTTGCTGGAACGCAACCCCCCGCCGCGTAAGCTAGGCCCTACTACACCGACGCCGTGATCTCAGAATGAGAATAACCTTACTGTACTGTACCCCTCGCCGCAGTTTCAATCTACCCGTCGCCCTCTCGGAACCCGTTCCCGTGCCCGCGCCACCCCCGCGAGCTCCCCCACGTGCGCTGTTGCACCTTCAAGCCGTACCGCTGTATTCTCTCCTCGACGACCGACTCGACTTTCGAGAAGAAGTTCGTGATGTCCCCGCCGTCGCCGAAGCGGTCGATGTACGGGCCGTACATCGGGCGCAAGAACCCGATCGCGACGAGCGCGAGGATCATCGTCGCGAGGCACCGGCGCGCATTCTTCGTCCCCTTGTCGTGCGCCACGCGCGCGCGCGCGGAGAAACCCGCGACGTCAGATTCGGCGAACCCCGCGTCGATTTCACCGAGATTCGACGACCGCGCCAGCAGCGTCTCTCGAATATCGACGTCGTTCCGGCTGTTCGTTCCGGGGCGCATCGTCACCGACCGCCCGGGGCGTCGCATCCCGCTCGCGTCTCGCATCGCGAGGGCTGCGCGCGCGGCGAGCCGCGCGAGCGAGGACTGGGACTCGCCGAAGTTTAACAACGCTCATCAACGTGTTTGGTTCTGTCCTCCCAGTTCTTTTTTCATCAACGATTTTCGTTCGCTCTCGTCCGTCTTCTCTCGCTCACGCCGCCGCCGCCCCCTTCCCGCCGTAGTCGATCTCTCCCATCACCCAATTGAACGGCTCCGAATCCTCCCGCACGGACGCGAGCGCGTCCTCGAACGGCGGCCAGAAAAACGCATCGCTCCCGCGCTTCTCCGCCGCCGCCGCCGCCGCCGCGGCTTTCCGGCTCGCCTCCGTCTCCTCCGCCGCGGCGGCGACGAACGCTTCTTTGCCGAACGCCTCGTCATCGCCGTCGCCGCCGACGATCCGCGCGAGTTTATCCACGAGCACGTCCGCGGTGACGTCCTCCCTCGACGTCGCGAAGTGATCGCACGACGTCGGACCGAGCACGGATCGCATCTTCGACAGCGCCTCCTCCGCGTCTCGCCGCCGCGTCGCGGAGACGTCTTCGCCGATCCAACGCAGGAAAATGAACTTCCGACGTCGGCGCTTCCCGATCCCGAACGTCATGCGAATCAGGCCAAAGAACACCGCGTCGGCCGCGAGGTACCGCGTCAGCTTATGCAGCCCGTTGGAATCCGCGGCGAACAGACGCGGTCGCCCCGTCTCCGGGGTGAGGTCGCACAGCAACCAGTTCATCGTCCCGCGTTCCGCGCGCAATATCTCGCACGCCTCCGCGACGGTGACCTCGCGCCCGCCCGTGAGCGCGTGGCCGACGTCCGTGGGATACACCCCGGGGAAGTACGCGCGCGCGTCGTCGGAGCCTCCACCGCCGGTCCCGGCGGCGTCGCCGCCTCGATACGCGGCCATGAAGTCGCGGCGTTCGCGTTCTTCCTTCTCTCTCTTCCGCAGCGTCAACGCCTCCAACGCGCGCTTCGCGTCCGCGAGCTGCGCTTTGACGTCCGCCCGCATCGCGTCCACGTTGCGCGCGTCCACGACGACGGTGCGGTGCAGCGCGTCGACGACCGCGTCGATCGTGCACTCGTCTTTGGACGTGAACACGACCTCCGCGCTGGCGGTGCCGCCTTTACGCTGCAGCAGTTCCTGCGTCTCGGCGGCGGCGGCGCGGCGGGCGTGAGGAACCGAACGAAAGTCAGAAGGTCGAGGTCGGGGGGGTGGCTCGTCGTCGTTCGCGCGCGCGTCGGCGTCGCGCGTGTCGAGGACGGCGACGTACCATGACCTCGGCTTTCTGCGCGTTCGCGCGGCCGCGCTTGACCGTCGGGCATTCCTCGCCGTTCCAGTGCACGGCGACGTATTTCTGTCGCGAGAGAACGCCGCCCACCGACGCCGCGCCCACGTCGCAGCGGAGAAGACCGAAGCACACCGTCTTGGGGTCCAGGAACGTCGCCATCTCTTCCACGCCGCCGACGCCGCGACCGACGCACTTCAGAGCCACGGGCATCGCGAGAGGGATACGGCGCGGGGAACGCGCGCGCGCGGGGGCGCCGCGCGTTGTGCGCGCGCGAGGCGCGCGAAAGGTCGTGGTCGGAGAAGAAGTTTCATCGGACGAACCATCGGGCGCACGAACGGCGTACAGTAACATTCCTCGAGTGGTCTTAGACACTCATCACACCCGTAACGCTCTTCTTCACACGCGTAACGCTCGCCGCTCACACGTTTTTTCATCGCTCGCTTCATCGCTCCCCGTCGGCGTCGTCGTACGCGGCGCGAAGCGCGACGTACCTCCCTCCCGGGATCGCCATCAGCTGGTCGTGCGTCCCTTGCTCCACAACCTTCGCGCCGCCGCCGCCGACGTTTTCCAGGACGCAGATCCGATCCGCGTTTTGAATCGTGCTCAGACGGTGCGCGATCACGATCGTCGTTCGGTCGCCGCCGCGCTCGGCGAGGAGCGCGTCGAGCGCGGCTTGCACGAGCTTTTCGGACTCGTTATCGAGAGCGGACGTCGCCTCGTCGAGGAGGAGGATCTTCGGCGAGTGGATGATCGCGCGCGCGATCGCGATGCGTTGCTTTTGACCGCCGGATACCAACCCGCCGCCGACGCCGACATCCGCGTCGTAGCCGCCGTCCATCTTGGTGATAAACTCGTGCGCGTTTGCGATTTTCGCGGCGTGAACGACTTCTTCCCTGCTCGCCTCCGCGCCGCCCTTCCCTGCCGCGATGTTATCGTGCACGCTGCCGCTGAACAACGTCGGCTCTTGTTCGACCAAACCGATCTGACGTCTGAGCCACATCGGGTCGAGGTCGCGCAGGTCGACGCCGTCGAGCTCGACCGCGCCCGCGGCGGGATCGCGTCCTCCTCGCGCGAGGGTATCCTCGACGACGATCGAGTCGAGGTCCGAGCGCTTCACCGGCTCGTCGCCTCCCTCCGCGGCGGCTTTCGCTCGCTCCGCCTCCTCTTTCCGCGCTTCGACGACGGACTTCGTCGTCGGGTCGTAGAAGCGTTCGATGAGCTGCACCGCGGTGGACTTTCCGCTGCCGCTCTGGCCGATGAGCGCGATCGTCTCCCCGGGGTTGATGACGAGGTCCAAGCCGTTCAGAACCTTCGACTGCCGCTGCGGGTAGAAAAACTGCACGCCCTTGAACGCGATCCCGCCTTTAAACGCGTCCGGGGGAATGATCGCGCCCTGGCCGACGTCCGCCGCCTCCGCGACGGTCGCGGGGACGACGCGGCACTCCATGACGCCGCTCTCCACGGCGCCGGGCGGGCCGTCGATGAACGGCTTCGTGTCGATGCCCGGCTCGCGGTCGATGAGCGAGAAAATCCTCGACGCCGCGACGTTCGCCGCGCGCGCGTCCCCCGCGAACGCGGCCGCCTGCCCCGCGCCCGCGGCGCAGAAACCCAACGCCCACAGCGCCTTCATGAAGTCGTAAAAATCGAGCTCGCCGTCCGACATGAGTTCCGCGCCCCACCAGAACGCGAACGCGTAAAACAACATCGTGACCAGCTGCGCGACGCCAAACGCGAGCGACGTGAAGAACGCCTTGTTTCGCTCCTCCTTGTTCGGCACGTTCAAGAGCGAATCGTACAGGTCGTACACGCGCTTTTCGAGGCCGAACGCCTTCACCTCGCGAATCATCGCCGCCGACTCGCTGACGAGCGAAGCGCTCTGTCCTAACGACTCGAGCACCTCCGTCTCGCCGTTCGTGAGGTTCTGCATGTTCATCATCTCTCCGACCGCGAGCACGGGGACGCACGCGATGAGGACCAAGCCAAACTTCCACGACGCCTCGAGCGCGACGGAGAGACCGAACACGAGCGACCCGAACGTTTGCACGGCGCTGCCGAAGGATTTCCCCGTCGCGCTCTGCACCGCGCCCGTGTCCGTTCGCAAGTTGGACGTCAGCGCGCCGACGGAGTTCGCGGGGTCGTCGAAGAAGCCGATGTCTTGGCGTAATATCGCGCGGAATAAGTGCACGCGCAGACGCGTCGTGAGCCTCTCGCCGATGATGCCGAAGATCCCGCCTTGCGTCCCGGAGACGATCCACGAAAAAAACGCGATGCCGGCGAATATCCCCGCGAAGATGTACGCCCACTTGTAGATGCGGTCCGTGTCGTGGGAGTAAAACAGCGCGAGCATCTCGGCGAACACGAACGCGATGGAGGGGAAGATGCAGCCGTTCACGAGCGCGACGAACCCGCCGAACGCGAGGACGTTGTACTCGGGTTTGCTGTACGCCCAGATGCGCGCGGCTGGCACTGGCGGGAGCTTCTCCTCGTCGCTCGCCTTTTTCTCGTCGGCGTCGTCCTTCTCGTCGGCTTCCTTCTCTTCCTTCTCGGCGCTCAGCTTGACCAAGTCCGCCGCGGACGCGGACGGCGTCTCCCCCGCGCCCGCGAGCGACGCGGAAGACGCAGAACTGGCCTTCCCCTTGGACTTCCCGAGACCGACGAGGGAGCGGTACCGCCCGTCCTTCATCGCCATCAACTCGTCGTGCGTCCCGCGCTCGAGAACGACGGAGCCCTCCGCGGCGCCGCCGCCCGCCATCCCGCCGGCGGCGTCCTTCGAGCCCAACACGACGATCGCGTCCGCGTCGCGCACGGTGGATAGCCGGTGCGCGATGACGATCGTCGTGCGCGCGCCGCCTTTCACGAGGTCGTCCAGCGCGTTTTGCACGATCTTCTCGTTCTCCGTGTCCAACGCGGACGTCGCCTCGTCGAGGATGAGCACCGGCGGGTTTCGCAGCGCCGCGCGCGCGATCGCGACGCGTTGCTTCTGGCCGCCGGATAGTTTGCTGTTCTTCCCGCCGACGATCGTGTCGTACCCGTCCGGGAACGACGCGATGAACTCGTGCGCAGACGCAGCCTTCGCGGCGGCGACGATGTCTTCGATCGGGACGTCGGCCGCGTTCGCGCCGGCGCGACCGACGGCGATGTTTTCGCGGATGGAAGCCTCGAACAGCAGAGGCTCTTGCGAGACGACGCCGACGCACGCTCTCAAGTCGTCGATCCTCGCGCTCTTAATGTCGACGCCGTCCAAGGTGATCATCCCCGAGGTCGGGTCGTAAAATCGCGTCAAGAGGCGACCGATCGTGGACTTTCCGCACCCGCTCTCGCCGACGAGCGCGACGGTGCTTCCGCGTTCAATTTTCAGGTTCAGACCGACGAACACCGGCCTCGTGGCGTAGGAGAAACACACGTCCTTGAACTCGACCGCGCCGCTGACCTCGCTCGGCACGACCGCGACGCCCTGGGGGTCGCGGACGTCCGCCCCCGGGGTCCCGTCTGCGGGTTTTCGGTCGATGACGGCGTACAGCTCGCGCGCGGCGATTCTCCCCTTGATGATCGCCTCGATCGACGCGCCGCACTGCCCAAACATGAACCCGCCGATCAAGACGGAAAAGAACACCAAGATGACCGTCCCGCCGGTGACGCACGGGGACGTCCCGGAGCTCATCCCCCCGATCCCGCCGTTGGCGCGGTACCCGCACCCGCAGTTCGGATTCGTCAACGAATACCCGTCGATGATCGAGTAGTCTATGGCGCACGCGCACGTCAACAGCGCGTCGCCGCTGTATTTATTCCCAGTCTGAATGTCGTAACACAACGCGTCAGACAGCACCGCGTGCGTCCCCCACGTCGCGTCCGACTTGTCCGTGAGCCCCGACGGCGGGGGGTAATCCTTCAGCGCCGTCTCCGTGCTCTCCGCGATGAGGTACGCGCCGTACCAGAGTCCAAACGCGTACATGAAGAACATGGAACCAAACAGACCGCCGTTCGCGAAGGATATCCTCCACTGACACTTCGTCGCGTGCGCTTCCGCGCCTCTGAGGTGTCTCTCGTACCGCGCCGCCGCGGCCGGTTGATCGTTCAGCGCCGCGGTGACGCGCGACGACGTCAGTGACTCCACCGCGACGGCGCCGGCGTTTTCGTAATCCGGATTCGCCGCCGTCAGCGCGGTCGTCGCCTTGATTAAGAAGTACGTCGCGACCACGAGGAGGGGCAACCCCGCGCAGATCACGAGCGAGAGCTTCCACGAGAAGTAGAACCCGACGCCGAGACCTCCGACGCCGGTGAACGTCGCCTGGACAAACTCCCCGAGCTTCTTCGCGGTGCCGTTTTGAAGAATCTGAACCTTCTCGCTCGTCGCCGCCGCGAGCTCGCCCGCGCGCGCGGCGTCGAAGAACGCGACGTCCTGCGCGACGAGGGACGCGAGGTACGCGCGGCGGACGTTGTTCGCGCCGCGCGACGCGGCCCAAGACACGAACGCGAATCCGACGAACAGCGAGAATCCCAACACGCACGCGACGCCGACCATGAATAAGCACGCGTCCGCGGTCGTCTTCTTGACGTTCGCGTTGTTCGCGGAGGAATCGAGCAGCTCCCCGAACGCGATGTTTATCACGGGGAACGCGGCGCCGCCTATCATGCAGAACAGGACGCCGACCGCGAGCATCGCCTTCTCGCGAGGGCCGTAGAAGCGAAAGAGCGACAGGAAGGGCGCCATCTCCTGCTGTCCGCGATCTTCTCCGCCTTCCGCCGCCGCCTTCTCGTCGTCGCCGCCGCCACCATCCGTCGCGACGCCGTCCTTCCTGGGGACGATCGCGACGCCGGCGTGGAAGTCAGCGTCTTCGGTCTTGCCCATCGCGGCGTGCGCCCGCGCGGTGCGGATGTGAAGGCGAGCGACGCTACGTCACCCCGAACGCCCGAAGCGCGTCGTTCTCGGACGAGTCAACAACAGAACGCGCGGTCGGCCGACAGCTGGACAGCCGGCAGTGCGGGCGCGCCGCTGGCGCGGTCGCTCGCGCTCGCGTTCAGTGGAGACAGGACACAGGAGGCGGCGCCCGCATTTATTATTGGCGGCGGTGTCGGCCACGGCGGCGTCAGTGACCCCGACGCGCGCGAACGGAGAACGCCGCGCGGTGGATTCGGTGGCGTGGCCATGGCGACCCTCGTCGGCTTCGCCATGGACGACCCGATCGCGTCTCTGCACGCGAAGCACGCGCGGTCGGCGCAGCCGGAGTCGAAGCAGGTGTGCGTCGTCGCGGAGGCGATTGCGGAAATCTTACGACAGGAGAACATCGCGCCGTCCCCGACCGCGGTGTTCGCCGCGGTGATGTCCTCGCTCGAGCGCGCGGAGACGAGCGCGTCCCCAGAGGTATCCACCGCGATGCTCGTCGTCCTCGCGACCGCGCTGGAGCACGCGCCCGCGGGCCCGGTGCTCACGAAGCTCCCGGATTGCGTGAAAGTCCTGCTCGCGTCGGGAAGGGCGTTCCAGGAGCATCCCCCCGCGCTCCGCGGGGTCGTGCAGTGCATCGGCCTCCTCGTCGCCGCGCTCAGGGACGCGCCTCCGCCCGCGAACGACGGCGCGGACGGGGACTGGTCGCATCTCCAGAAAGCGTTCAGCGCCGTGTGCAACCTGTGCGTGGACTCCCGGCCGAAGGTTCGGAAGCAAGCCGCGGCGTCCGCGGAGGCGGCTTTGCGCGCGCTCAGAGGGACGCCGTACGCCTCGCACGCGAGCGCGTGCTTCGCGAAAGTCGCCGTCGCGACCGCGAGGGCGCCCGCGAAGGCTGCGCGCGATCTCGCGGAGATGCACGGCAGCGCGGGCGCGAAGGCTGCGGAGCGGCGCGCGCAGGCGGCGGCGACGGAGTGCCTCCATCTGTTGGGCGCGCTGAAGCGGACGCTGCGCGAGCTCGAGGAGCCCGCGGCGGGGGAGACCGCGAGCGCGGTCGCGGCGCTGCTCTCGCTAGGCGAGCCGCTCCTGACGCAGCACGCGTGCGACGCGCTGATGAGTCTGTTCGCGCAGACGGGCGCGGGCGCGGCGGCGGCGGCGGCGGCGCTCGCGGCGAGCGCTCGAACCTTTGGAAAAGGATCAAACGACGCGGCCGCGGCGCCGTCCGCGTCCGAGGCGTGCCGACTCGCGGCGAAGACCGCGGCGGCGGCGATCGCGCCGCTCGCGTCCGCGGCGCACGCGGAAGCCGCGCGACGCCCCATGCTCGCGGTCTCGCTCGTCCGCGCGCACGCGGCCGCGGTCAGACGGTTGCACGAGCTCGACCCCGCGGGCGCGGGCGGCGGCGCGTTGCCCGCGGCGGCGCACGAGCTCGTTAAGATGCTCAACAGCGTCCACGAGGGCGTCGCCATGGAAGCCGGCGCGTGCCTGTCCTCGCTCGTGACCAGGTGCGTGGACGCGAACATGGTGCGAGAGGGGATTAAGGCGATGGCGACCGCGCGAGCGGCGGGGCGGGCGGCGCCGACGCGGCCGCCGCCCGTCGTGGGCGTCGCCAACGCGTTGCGCGCGTCGTTGGGGTTCCGGTACCGAGCCGCGTGGCCGATCGCGCTGCCGGTCGTCGCCGCCGCGTTCGATCGGTTGGGGCCCGCGGCCGGGCCCATACTCGGCGGGTGCTTGGAAGCGCTGGGAGAGATGGGCGCGCACGGGGAAGGGTTGCAGTGCCGCGGACAGCTCACGTTGTGTCTCTCCGCCGCGGTGAAGGCGCTCGGGCCGGAGCAGGTGTTGTCCGTGCTGCCGCTGAGGCTCGAGGAGGGCGTCGACGCGGAGATCGCCGCGATCAGGAACGGCCGATCGAACGGGTTCGACCGCGACGGCGACGATGCGATGGAGACGGACGCCCCCGGCGCGGAGCTGGACGAGAACGGCAGGAACGTCGCCGGCGCCGCGGGCGCGCGGCTGTGGCTCGTCCCTCTGTTGCGTCAGGCGTTGAGAGGTGAGACTGCTTCCCATACGACCCCGTTCGCGTGGTGCACGCCGTTCCTTAAGGACTTTTCCCGTCGTCACTCTTCACCCGCGCTTCCCTTTCAA